>Ga0307512_10004199_pt1 | contig 15940 bp, 16 predicted proteins | sample 14_EM_MG_FD_200267 | JGI IMG/M metagenome (GOLD analysis project Ga0307512, IMG submission 200267) | Populus trichocarpa ectomycorrhiza microbial communities from riparian zone in the Pacific Northwest, United States - 14_EM | ecosystem: Host-associated > Plants > Roots > Unclassified | place... | reverse complement strand
GCCGAAAAGACACTACAAGTGTTTTTGTTTGGGGGGGGGAAGCGTTCGAGGGGATCATGAATGACGAGGGTTCAACAGAGAGAAGGGAGGGAGGGGGTCTTACGGGTTCGTGAACATGATGTCTGAAGCGCCGAGAGTCCAGCGCATCGTGTATGGACGCAGGTACATCTGTGCCGGGAGGATTCCCCATGTGAGGGGATCGTCAAGCCTAGAAGCGTCATATCGACAAGCACATATAAGCATTGTACGCGTCGGGCGCAGGGCCCTGACCGTGTGCAAGACAACAGCGATGTATCAAGAAAATGGCGCACGTCGAGAGATGGTTACAGACTTGAGAAACCGCATGGGAGAAACAACTTCAGCCGTGACTTTCGTGGTGAGAAATAGGACATAGAGGCTCACCCGTGACGACGCCCTGTCCGTGCTTTTTCTCTGGGCTGTTCAACGCGTCGAGGAGGTAAGGCAGGCCACGGACGGAGATGGAACAGAGACCGGAATTGAGGTATGCTTTGCATGTGAGCCCGACCGCAGTGAGTGTTGCCGCAGAGAGAATCCGCTGCATGCGCTGCTTTCACCTTCACTCAGCGACAAGTCGAGGCTAACTTGAATGGCATCTGAGCCATTTACCGGAACACAAGGACAACCCTTGATACCGGGCCGGTTGTCCCGGTTGTTGCCTCCTGACCCCGACCCTTCAAAGACGGACCCAGACTCGGATGGGAGAACGAGATGTATTCTAAATTGTAGCAGAGAGCGACTTCGTATTGTGTCCAATAAGGTATCAACATTGCCTTCGGTAACATCGTGCGCGGGTAATAACAGTGATATAAAAAGAAAGAATACAGGTCGCATACGAAATGTAATATCGTATCAATTAAGCTGAACGAAAGGGAAGGTGGGCAGCTCACAGCCGGAGGAGAAAAATAAATAATAAATAACAAACCGCATTTAAAAACGAGGGTGGGATTCCTAATGCTTGAAGGAGAAGCAGGATAATTCTCGAGACATCCAGAGAGAGATCGGGAGAGGGACAGAGATGGGCAGACAGAAGAGGGGGTCAGTCAGTACACGGCAAGTATCATAAACGTATGTGTAAACCACTTGAAGTTCGATCATCGACAACTGTTGCGGCGCTCTGCAACTACCGCAGATGTCCAGCAGAGGAGTGTGCGCTCGAGCATGTCTTCCCAGCCATCGGCTCGACGCGCGACGACGCGCGCATCGAAGAAGATCGGCGACTCGGAGCACTTGGGCGTCGACGGAGATGGTGCGGCAGGTATAGCACTTGTCTGACACGCCTGACTCGGTGGCATCGTCGGTACATCTGGCGAGGCAGGGGAGATGATGGGTAGCATATAGCGAAGCCTCAGGGCGCTGCAGGGACAATATCATATCCATCGTTAGCTCGAGACACATGATTTGAGAAAAAGAACGGGAAGACTCACGCGCCCCATAAACGTAGGTTATCCGTGCGCCTGAACGTCCACCCTTTCCGACCCTTCTCCGCTTGCAACCCATCGGCCGCGGAGGCCGAAAGCGCGTCCTCAAGAGCGACTATATCGTGGATCGACTCGTCGTTGATGTATCCCCATGGCTTTCTGGACTGTCTGACACCGATGTTGTAAGCGACGCAAAGCAATTGACCAGATGACAAGCCATTTAACAAGTCGGCCCGATCTGGTGATGTGGGTAGGTGGGGCAGAAGGGACGTGGGAAGCAACGCGATGAGAAGCGCGTGGGTGCGCGAGAGTTCACCGTCCGAGAACGCACTGCGCTGTGCCCACCGTGGAAGGTCGTTATCATCCACGCTAGGTATATCGTCATGATCGTGTTCTTCCTCTGCGAGCGTCTGAAGGGCCTCGGGCTCCTCCGTGATCGAGAGATCCTGCAGGGTGTCCAGCGTATTCACAGATGCCACCCGTCGGGGGGAGTCGCCGCTCCCAACAGCTTCCGTGGTCGACTCGGACGCGACGGAATCCATCTCGGGAAATGGGACGCTCGACTTGCGGACCTTCCCTCGAGCCTCTCGCTCCAGCTTCTCCACGCGCTCCTTCTCGGACGTCCACCCCCTAACGCCGCCCTTGGCCCCGAAAAATAGGACTTCGTCGACGGTGTCGAGGTACTGCGCGACGGCGTCCTGCTGCTTCCCGAGCTGCTCGATCTTGAGATCCTGTTTGTACAGCCATCCACTGCCAAGCACGAGCCGTTCGTCCCATCGCTCCCGCGGCACGCGCTCGTCCTCCTCGTCCACGTTGAAATCGTCTTCCTCCTCGTCCCAAACGAGGATCGACTCGCGCCGCCCGCCCACGCGCATGACCGAGACAGAAAACGACGCGTCGGTGGGCACGTCGGAGAGCTCCGTCGGCGACAGGACGCGCGAAGGCGAGCTGCGATCGCTGCCCACGTCGTACGCGTCGTCTGAAAGAGGGATCCGCGCGCTCTCTTCCAGCTCCCGCAGGACCGTGAGCACGTCCAGCGCCGCGCGGCGGATCCGCGCTAGCGGGTCCGTACGGGCCGCGTCCAAGGAGACCCGGCGCTTCTGTGGCTCGCTCGTTGAGAGCGATGCGGGGCGGAATGACTGACGGGGCTGCGATCTGCTGATGCCTTGTTCGTCGGGCAGAGAAAGGAGGTAATTTCGAACCGAACGGATTGCGTGCGTCGTAACTTTGAGCGCGTGTAGCACGTCGAAGCCACCACCAGCACTGCCACTTGGTGAGTGTCCATGGACAGTCAGTAGGCTTGGGTCTGGTGCTTTCGCGTTGTCGTCCGCGCTGAGCCTCCAGACGTCCTCGACGACCGAAAGGTCCTGTGTTACCCCAGGTCGGAGGTTCTCTGGGTCCACTTCGAAGGTTTTGACATGAGGTGTGATTGAAGGGAGTGGTTGCGCAGGTAACACGGGTGAAGGGGGTAGTCGGAGCTCTGGAAGGGAGCTTAATGAGGGGTTTCCCTTGGTGTGCGTGTTCAAGGACCCGAGTGCGGGGACAAGGCCCTTTCTCTGGGTGTTGGACCTGGAACGGCAATTAGGTGGCAAAAGAGCGGATAAAAGCCGGAAACGCACTCCTTCTTCGCGATCAGCCCCGTCTTCGTAAAGTAGTGTTGAAGATGCTCTATGCTCCCTAACGCCATCACACTGTCTCGCTTGGCCGCGCTTCGGCTGAACGGCTTCTGTTCCTTCGTTGCGGCATTCACGTTCGGATAAAAGGCAGCTTGAGGGCGAGTTTTCCTTGTCGGTGCGCGAGGAGAGGAGTCCTGTGTCCCCGTTGATTGTGGGGTTAGGGAAGGAGTGGAGGAGGAGACGTCGGACATGAGAGGGGGTGGGGATGAGCAGGTTGCGAAACTGTGGAGGCGAATCAGCCTGTCTGTCCTGTTGTGCTCTTTGTGAGATGATGACAAAGCCCGTTAGTCGGGCTGTCACCTGTCAGCCAGCCACTGTCACTGCCACACCCACACCCACACCAACGGTCGGACTGGTTTCGGGCGGATTTCGAATCATGACTTTTGCTCGGCATAACTAAAACGACCATCTCAGTTTGCTAGACTGTTGCTAACTCTGAAACACCAATCGCGCCCATCGCACCTTCGCGAAGGGCATCCTAAGCGCTGGTTGCAATCAAACGTCCCTGACAGATATTGCAAATCACCAGACTCTTCACCGGATAATTATCAATAAAGGTGTCCAGAGTCTATTTAACCTTGATCTCGCAAACACACATGGCCTATAACTGTGAGAGTTGACTGTGTCGTTCGTCGGTGCTCAGACAAAGATCGTAGCGTCTTATCGATAGAGGTTGCGCTGAACTCAGCATATGGCAACGGGGTTAGCCTGGCAAGCCGGGTTGGGGTATCAACCAAACACGTCCAACTAGACAGTGCATTTATGGGACCTGCAGAAGAGAAGATAAATGCATGTGCTCTAAGAGGAAGATGAGCCAATGACTGCCAGTGGAAGATGCCGCGCGGTTCATGACACGACCACGTGAACGTCCAATCGCGACGCGACATACACAACATGTCCGCCGTCTGGCCTTTAAACTAAGCCCATCACTTCCTCAAACATCTACCTTTGATTCTAGCCATATGTCGCGCACCCGCGATATGGCAGCTCATTCTCGAGGCTGCCCTACAAAACTATGAGAGACCTTCGGACAGACGGGAACGAAATTCATCGATCATCCTCTCGCTAGACAACTTGAAGATCGCAATCCCGTCGATCGATCACTCCTGTGCTTCAAGAACAACCGTGTCCTTTCAGTCAATCTCGAGGAGACAGCAGCAAAGTAATGGGATCGCTCACATCTGGGGTCCATGTCCTCTGGTGAAGGAATTGGTCTAGTACGTCAGATGGCACTTCCGAGAATTTCCTGTTACTGACACCGGTTTCATAGACATTTCTACCTGCGAAAGCAAGATTCGCAGCCTTTGCTAACCTACTTTCCGTATGTCTCTCACCTCCTATGTACGTATCCTTCTGGAGTATAACCCCGTCAGGCAATAAAGGACATCGACGCAAGCTACACGCCCTGGTAGATCCCCTCGAGTCCATCGAACACTCCTTGAACCGTCTTGATATCTTCTCTGAGTTCCCCCTTCCTGCGGCGATGAGAGATATTATTGTCAAGATCATAGTGGAACTACCCTCTACCATCGCATTGTGACTAAGTAGATCAAGCAGAGTCAGTCATGTGAGTCTGGCCTTGCCTTATGCTGGCTAAATGCAATGCAGTGAAGGTGGTAAAGAAACTTTTGGGAGAGCGACGTGTTTCCCTACCTGACGAGCGTGGACAAATGCAAGACATCGCCGACTACATCAGATCTTCTGTTAACGCGGACTGGAGTATGGAAAGATGGAGAGCGGAAGATAAGGGGTTGGTTATTGAAACCATTACAAAGAAGGCTGACTGGATGTAAGGCATCATTACCGTATACAACCGAGCCTTGTTCATACCTATTACTTAGGTTCCGCTGGGTCTCTTGTCAGGTCGACTACCTCCTCCGCCGTCTGCCTGCTTGCGTCCTGCATGCTTTGGCAGAATTACCAGAGAGCCTCGATGCAACGTACGAACGCATCTTTCCAAGATATTGATAAAGCGAACTGGAAATTTGCACACCGTCTCTTTCAGGCTGTTACAGTGGCATCCCGCCCACATTCGTGTCGAGGAGCTTGCAGAGTTTCTCGCGTTTGATTTCGATGTAGGGCTAACTCCCACATTTCGGTTCGGATGGCGCCCAGAAATCCGGTGGACGCCGTGCTCCAGTTTTCTCGATATTGTCAAAGCCGGTGATTCTGCAGTGATACAGTTTTCTCACTGTTCGGTCAAAGAATCCCTCACGTCGGTTCGCCTTGTCGCAGCGAAGGACACCATTTCCCTCTACCATGTTTCTAGAACCCGCTCGTACTTTCGTGACGCAAGCCTGTCTGGGCATTCTGCTACACCTGAACGAAAAGGGTCACAGTTTCCTCTCGCTGAATACACCGCCAGGTACTGGGTGGACCATGCGCGATTCCAGAATGTGCCGCCAAGCACTCAAGACGGTATAAAACGTCTCTTTGACCCGAGGGCACCACATCTCAGAATTTGGGTCTGAATATACGACCCAGAAATCGACTCGTTGAATTCAATCATACAATCTGAATGCCCTGGTTACCTTCCTTGTGATCGAACGCTCACAGGGTGTAAATGCTCCGGGCTTCGATGGTAACGCGACCCTGTTGCACCTAGCGTCACGACGAGCCCATGGGGCGTTTGTTCAATCACTTCTCCATTATAGTGCGGATGCGAATGCCCAGGACCATTTCAAATCAACTCAGTTAGATCGGGGGTCGCGGCACGGACATGCTTAAGTTACCGTGGTGCTCCTTCAGCACCGCGCTCATGCAGGGAGCCGGGCCATGGACAAGTGGACTCTGTTGCATAGGGCAGCGCAAGGCGGGTATGTGGGGATTGCCCTGGTGCTTCTCGAATGCGGTGCAGATGCGACCGCCCAGACTGTCGACAAGTGGACCCCATAACATCTAGCGTCGCAAGGCGAACATGTGGAACTCTCTCAGGTTCTCATCAAGTACAGTGCCGGTGTGAATACTCAGGATATAGACAAGTTTACTCCGTTGCATTTAACGATGATGCACTTATGTGATGTCTAAGGACATACTTGATAACCCGGATGAGGACCAGCTAAGATATTGATAAGCTGGAAAACTGTCCAAACACACATGATAGCCCGTCTCGCGCCGCGTGCAAAGATTCCTATGTCCATGAGGGAACTCATCGATTGAACTCATCGACTTAAACGTCCCCGGGCCAAGCACTCACATGGTACACAATGATCCGAGTCTGAACCAACTATGAGAGTAGGCCAAAGCTGGCATTATAAATATCTGAGTCCTTGCCACGCCTTAAACACAGATGGAAGACGGAAAGTAATAAAGACGAAACCGGTGGCCGAAGTCACCGAGAAATCGAGAAAATCAAGAAAAACCCCACGGAATATGACAGTAATTTTCCTATAGATATTGCATCGGTCGGAAAGGAAAGGCAGTGGTAGGCCAGTGGTAGGCCTCAGTTCCTTTCCAGAGGGACGTGTTCGAGCCCAAAGACCCTCGCCAGTGCTAACTCTATATCCTCCACGCTGGTCATGTCGGTTTGTGAAATCGGTGGGTGCTCTGGGTTACAGCTGGTACCGTCGAGCGCAGGGGTATATCCTCGGAGGCACCGACGGACAACACATTTACCAGATTGACAGTCGACGTCGGCGACCCCGGGGATTGCTGTACAATCGGTGCCAATAGGAGAGTACGTTGTGAGGGGTAACACGCAGCCACCACCTACAAGGAGATAGACGCATGTCAGCTTCGATGCATACCATGGCAGGCGCTCAATACAACGCTCAGGCACTTACAGCTCTCGAGATCGCGCGCGATGTGGACGCACTCCCACGCGCGGGCAGCACCACCGAAGACACCGCAGGCTGCCCATCCAGGTCCCATCTCCGCACAGGAGCCGCTGCCGACCCAGCGCCTCCTGCCAACGGATGGCTTCTGGGAAGGACACGCCCCTGGAGCCACACACTTGCCGTTGCAGACGACAGAAGGGCTCTTGCATATACACGTCGTCGGGTGGACTAGGGAATTGGGTGTAAATCCGTCCGTGCACTGGAATGCGCAAGGGCTTGGGTCTCCATAGACACAGGTGGGGATGCTGTGGTCAGGATAAACACAATTCGATGAGGCAGCAGCATTGATAACCTGGGAGATAATCAGACATGTGCCCGGGCATACATGGTTTATTAGCAAACCAGGGTTGTCAAAATTTCAGTGACTTTTCCTGCTCCGACAAGCGCTACCGCAGCAATTGCGACCAGATTGCTGCCAATAAACTGGGGGATGGTCGACTGACAGAGGCAGACATCTGTTCATGATTCAGGAAGGGGCCACCCGGCGTGATCTTTGCGTGAATTTTGACGTACTGATATGCCCAACAGTGACAACTTTCCCAAGTATGGAGACTTGGAGATCTGTATTGATATTCGCGCACACGTCCAGGGTGGCGCGTACGTCAAGCGGATGTGGAGCAGGTTCCCGCATGTCGACATGAGATGCTTGAGCTCCGAAGAGAAGGCTGAGAACCGGAAGGATACGGAAGAGATGCATACCGCGAGTCAAGTACCAGCTGCTTGCAAAAAGGACTGTGAAGCGCAGCGAGGACGGGCCCACAGAAAAAGTTGACATGGTCTTATATTCCCAAAAAGACAGGGCAGCATTTTCGACCCCCCGGATTCAGGCCTGAATATGTGGAGCGTGCCGTGAGTTGGGCTATCGAATAAGCTGTTGTCATGATGGCTTCCATGCTAGTTGGTCCCCTGGAGAGGACAAAAATAGTCTGTGACCGACTGGGGAAAACGCGGTTCACAAACGCCAAAACCCACAAGGATAGTCGGGTCAGTTTGATTTTAAGACCGTAGCTTGAATGTAGGTCAAGCAGCAGACCTGACCTGCGGGGGTGTATCCGTGCACAGTCCAAGGCAGGACTTTGGTATATTGCGAGGGAGAAACAGCTCCAAAGAGTCGGACATCTCGCAGGGGCGCCATACAGTAGGGAAAAAAACTGACAGGATGATACCAAGCGCCATAAGATATGCAGTGACAGGTCTGCTAGTGCGCTGTTTGGTATGATGTGGGCTGGTGAAGCTAGTAAAAGTCTTGGTCAAGACCTCTCCCAGCACCGGGTAGCCTGGGTAGGCAGAGGTGCACAAGCAAAAACATTCATGTATCTACTACTGGTACTAGCCTAGATAACACGAGCAACGTGGGTTGGGAGGTTCAACGAATAGGTGAGAATGAGCCAGGGAGAATGACAGGGGAGACAGCCTGCTGGAACGTGCTGAATAAGCCGAAGAGAAACAATTGCCGCCGCCAGGCCGCGCCGGTGTCACGGGTCCATAAAAAATATGTTGTGTCTGACGCACCTCCAGCAACTACCACATGCCAACGGTCTATTAATTGACGAGCATTTATAGTTTAACAGGTGTGGGAGTCGTGTGGGGTTAGAATGGTCCGGTCAGGTCCACGGATATCTAGCCAATTAGTAGTTATTGACCTGGCATAACGCGACTCGGAAAATAAGAGGACTTGTGTTGCACGTTCAATTCAATTTGAAATCAATGGCATGTTGACATCAGGCACCAGCAGTGACTCAGATTGTAGGCGCCAGGCTGCCGTCGATCCCATCAACTGACATTCGTGGGGAACATCGTAGTCCACAATGCCCCTCTACTTCCCGGGAATTCAGTTGGATCTGCCACCGTATGGTCCCTATGCATCCGGTTCCGTCAGCGTTGTGCATCATTTTGCGAAGTAATGTCTTCTTCTCTGGCCAGACTCTCATGGCATCCGAGGAGCATCTTGCATATCGCTGGTGGTAGGTCCTGCCAGTGGAAAATATCACGCTAACCACCAAACGGTTAACGAGTAAGGAAATAGTGCATGTCATTCATAGGTCGCCGTATCCTTACCCTATCGATCTAGTGGCGGAAACCCACTAACAATGAACACAGGATTTACCAGGCAGGGAGCTGCCAGTGTCAGTGGGTTCGTTATTAGTTTGATGCTAAGCGCTAACTTGAATCCTTCCATCGCCATAAATGGGGGTTGCTGTTTCTTGTATCGGTGGAAGTAGAGTTTATTGAGGCCGTACGATCAATGATCGATCAAAACTCAGGATATGTGCACGACGATCCTCTGCAATCACACATCCTTTGGCTCTCGAGCTGGCAGACACTTGGTAAGATCTAGTAGAGTGGAATGATATATGTACCTCGGTCTCAGCGGACATAGCAAAGTACAGAACTGAGACATCATAGCTACTGGTACAAAGTGAAGGTCAAAAATACCTCATATTTCCTAAGCAGTTCCGCCCGCGGGTAGGCGAGTGCGGCGTCCGTAAACTTGATTTGATGTATATGAAAACTAGCTACCACTGTGCGGTTAAGAGGTAGCGGAACCCGGACTGGCACTGGCAGTGGTATGTGCAAATTGGGAGACAACGCCACATATTTGCTGGCAATCAGATGGCGCTTCACTGTTACCAGTGGGTCTCTCGATATTGGCACCGGCTCGACCACAACACGCATCACGAAACTGCCAACTGCTGAACGATTTTCCGAAACCGCGATTGATCGTGTGATGCACAACCATATAGACAAAGACGTCGATAAGAACGTTGCTAATTATTCGGGACGCTATTATACCAGATATACCCCTGAATGTGGTCAACACGGGTGTTCGTGTTCGGGTTGTGTGTGAGAGAATAGTACGAGATTAACGCCGGGCCAAATCAGCGCTAGCCTCCTGCACGACCGTGGCAAAAGATATGCTGCGCCCGATTTCGAACCCATGACAGGCACTCGAGGCAGTGCGGAATGAAAATGCTTGCCTTGACGCCTTGACGTATGAGAACCTGAACGGAATAGGGAAGATTAAGACCAACCGGAGCATCATGACGTTCTAACTTGCGACTGATGACCGCGTACACACCTATTTCGTTCCACTAACTCATATTTTTGAACGACAGATGGCTGAAGACAAGCGAAAAAGCTGCTGAAATCTGTCCTTGAGTGTATCGGGATTGGTCAACATACTTCCAGATTTTACTCGGGAGGTGATCAGGACGTTTCAAGAACTAAACAAACTGAAGCAACGTCTGGCGTGTCGGGGGAGATGATGAGTACATAGAATGGAGCTCAGGTGCTGCATGGATAACACAGTCCTCGTGACTTGGAATCCGGGACACGCAGCACTGGCGATTACAAACTGGGGCAGGGCTTACGCTTACGCACCCTATATGCTATGCACAGGCTACCCGTACGCACCAACGCCCAGTGTTCTCTATTTGAGACCTGTCGACTGCCAAAGCCAAGTGCGCACCTTCCAGAGCAATTGTATCTTGGGTCGAATTCTCGCCAATGTATCCTCACGCTTTCTAGATTGTCTGACACCGATGTTGTGGAAAGTTGTCCAGACGTTGATGTTTTCAATAAGTCGGCCCGGTCTAGTGAGGTGGGCGGGTGGGACAAGAGAGAGACAGAGAACAACAAAATGATGGAGCTGTGTGCGCACGGGAATTCAGTCTGGGAAAGCACCGCGCGGCGCGCGTGTCCACACTGTGTCCACCGAGGGCGGTCAACTTGGTCACGTGATCGGCTCTCCATAATCGCGGGATTGATTAGGGTAATAATTTAGGTGAAGAGTGACGCTAGTGACGTCCGACATGACATGAGTGGGGTGAGTCACGGTAGGTTGTGAAACTGTACGCGAATTGTCTTTGTCTATCCGTTTGAAGTCTGCGCCTACAACACTCAACGTACGCAACCCTAGATTAGGTGTTAGTGTGAAAATAATTACGGCGCCTATCGATGACTCGGATATGCGTTTTGTAATCTCAATGGGACTGCGGTGCTCATCGTATTTCAGCCTGACTCTTTACCACCACATTCACCGTCTATCACTCCCTCACAGACTCAGACATATCACTTTTTCTCCTAGCCAGCTGAGATGTCGTTAATCCGGGATATGGGGGACTCTTCTAGTTCTCGGTTGCAACTGATCTTCGAGGCTGCATTGGACGGCTATGAAGAGAAGACAGGTATGAAATTGATCGATAATCCTCTCGCTAGACAACTCGAAAATTGCAACTCTATGGAGTCGATCATCGCCGTGCTTCAGGAGCAAGCACTGGCCTTCCGTCAATTTCGAGGAGACGATGGCAAAGTTATGAAATCGCTCAAGTCTACAGTCCATGTCCTCCATGCGCTTTCTACCAGTACCGTTCTTGGAGAAGCTATTGGCCTGGTACGTCGAATGGCACTTATGGTATTGTATGTTCCTGAAGCCAGTTCTGCAGACGTTACCCTCTGCGAAGGCAGTATTCGCAGCTATTGCTATCCTACTTTCCGTATGTCGTTCTCAGTTCCTATGAGCGTATCCTTCTGACGTGTGGGCGTATCAGGCGATAAAGGACGTTAGCGCAAGCTACGAAGCCCTGATAGACCTCCTCGAGTCAATCAATCGCTTCCTGGACCGTCTCGAAATCTATACCAGATTCCCTCCCCCTGCAACGATGGCAGAGATCCTTGTCAAGATCATGGTGGAACTGCTTTCTACCATCGCCCTCGTGACTAAACAGATTAAGCAGAGACGACGATGTAAGACTGTTCTTGATTTATGCTTCACAGGGCTGAACGCAACGCAGTGAAGTTAGTAAAGAAGCTTTTGGGGGAGAACGAGGTCGAGGCTGTTCTCCAACGACTCGATAGATTGACCCAGGACGAGGCTCGCACAACCGCAGCGCAGACTCTTGAGGTTGTCTACGGCCTTGTCCAGAATATGAGGGTTGTCATGGATGGTGAAGCCACTTTACTTGGTTTGTCACTCATTTGTTGCTAAACATTCTGGCCTCTAGATGGAAGGGCTTCGGTAGACGGCATCCGGGATGCTCTAGGTGTGTTTGTTTGACGAAAGGGAGGCCTCAGATATCCCTGACCAAATGATAGAAATCATGCAGGACATTGCGAGCAAGATAAACAAGTCAGAACGTGAGCCATTTCCCATTACCTCACTAACTAGAACAGTCAAACTTTCGTAAAGGTGACAAGTTGCAACGAGATGCACGAAAGTGGCTTTCTCCCCCAGATCCCTGGGAGAACCATGACGCCGCTCGCAAATCACACCACAGAGGAACGTCAACATGGTTTATCCAAGGCAATACTTTCACAGAATGGAAATCATCGGGTCCAAATTCGTTGTTATGGATTCGTGGAAAACGTGGGTGTCCGAGTCCTACACCGTTTATTCTGTCAGTAATTCCATGTTAAGCCGGCGCGGGGAAGAGCATACTTTGGTGCGATATTCCCAAAAATTTCCGGTGCGGGAACTTACGCAATTGACCAGTTCCACAATCATTGAGGACATCGATGACATGCGCAAACGAGGACTGGCTGTGCTGGCTATTTTCTACTGTGATTTTAGGGATGACAACAAGAAGAACCTCCGTGGATTAGTGTCTTCTCTGCTAGTCCAGCTTGGTCATCATTCCGACTCCTACGCCGCCATTCTTTCCGATTTCTATTCGGCATATAACAGTGGTTCACATCATGCTGGTGACGAGGCACTTATCGGGTGTCTGGAAGGCATGCTCCAACTCACTGGACAAGCACCGGTTCATATTATCATAGACGCGTTAGACGAGTGTCCGGATGCAGTTGGCAGGCCGTCTTCCCGCGAAGAAGTCCTAAAGCTTGTACAGGAGCTTGTCAGCTTACGCCTTCCAAGTTTACGCATTTGCATCACGAGCAGACCCGAAGCCGAGATCGGAAAAGTTCTTGATCCCTTCCCTTTCCACCACATTTCTCTACATGACGAGCACGGCCAAATGCAAGACATTGTTAACTACATCAGGTCTGTAGTTGATATGGACTGGAAGATGAGGAAATGGAGAACAGACGACAAGGAGTTGGTTATTGATGTGCTCACAAGAAAAGCCGATGGGATGTAGGGCATCACTACTGTATATCGACCTGAGCCTTATTCACGCCTGTTATCTAGGTTCCGCTGGGTTTCATGCCAGATCGATTACCTCCGCCGCTGCCTGCCTGCGCGTATCCGACATGCTTTGGAAGAATTACCAGAGGGCCTTGATGCAACGTACGAGCGCATCTTGCAAGATATCGATAAAGCAAACTGGAAATTTGCCCACATTCTCTTCCAAATTGTTGCAGTGGCATCCCGCCCACTTCGTGTCGAGGAGCTTGCAGAGTTTCTTGCCTTTGATTTTGATGCAGGGCCAAGTCCAACCTTTCGGGTCGGTTGGCGCCCTGATGATCCAGCGCATGCTGTGTTGTCTACGTGTTCAAGTCTGCTTGCCATTGTCAAAGCCGGTGATTTCACGGTTATACAATTTTCCCACTTTTCAGTAAAAGAATTCCTCACGTCGACTCGCCTTGCTGAAGCAAACGATGTTCTTCCCCGCTACCATATCTCTTCAGCACACGCCCATGCGATTGCAGCGCAAGCTTGCCTGTCAATTCTGCTACACCTGGATGAAAAGGTCACTAGGGACATCCTGAACGACTTTCCTCTTGCAGAATACGCCGCCAAGCACTGGGTAGACCATACCCGCTTTGAGGATCTGCTATCCGGTACGCAAGAATGCGTCAAGCGTCTCTTTGACCCAAGAACATCGCATCTTGCAGTCTGGGTCTGGTTATACGATCCTGAAATCGACTCGTGGCACCCAGACATGCGATCCATACGCCCTTCGCGACCCAGAGGCAGTTGCCTGCATTATGCTGCTATCTGTGGCCTGCATGACTTGATTGCGTTCCTGGTGATTGAATGCCTGCAGGACGTGAACGCTCCGGGCTTCAGCGACAAGGCAACTCCGTTGCACCTGGCATCACGACGGGCACATGTGAAAGTCGTTCAGTTACTTCTCCATCATGGCGCCAATGCCAATGCCCAGGACAATTCCAAGTCAACTCCATTGCATCGGGCGGCCCGGCATGGACATGTGGAAGTTGCTCGGGTGCTCCTTGAGCACCGCGCTCATGTGAGTGCCCGGGCAGTGGACAAGTGGACTCCTTTGCATCGGGCGGCACAAGGTGGATATGTGGAAGCCGCTCAGGTTCTCCTCGAATATGGCGCGAATGCGGGTGCACAGACCGTGGATAAATGGACCCCATTACATTTGGCGTCACAAGGAGGGCATGTGGGACTCTCTCGGGTTCTCCTTGATCACTCCGCCGACGTGAATGCCCAGGCCATAGACAAGCTCACCCCGTTGCATTTAGCGTCAAAAGATGGACATGTAGAAGTTGCCCGAGTACTCCTCGAGCACGGAGCGGATAAGAATGCTGAGGAGTTGGACCAGTTGAGTCCATTGCATCTGGCGTCGCAAGAGGGACATATGGAAATTGCTTGCGTGCTTCTCGAGCACGGCGCAGATGCTAGTACTCAGGACATGGACAAGAGGACTCCTCTGGATTGGGCGTCGAAACAGGGCCACGTACACGTCGCTCGGGTGCTCCTCGAACACGGTGTCGATACCAAGTCCCACTGGCAGGACATGAACAAGTGGACACCACTGCATTGGGCGTCGCAAGAGGGACATGTAGAAGTTGCCCGGGAGCTACTCGAACACGGCGCAGATGTCATGGCCAAGGACATGAACAAGTGGACCCCACTGAGTTTGGCGTCGAAACGGGGGCACGTAGAAGTCGCTTGGGTACTCCTCGAGCATGGCGCAGATCCCAGGGCCCAGGACATGAACAAGTGGACTCCACTGCATTGGGCGTCGCAAGGGGAACGCGTAGACGTTGCTCTGGTGCTCGTCGAACATGGCGCAGATCCCAGGGCCCAGGACAAGTACAAGTGGACTCCACTGCATTGGGCGTCGAAAGAGGGAAATGTAGAAGTTTCTCGGGTGCTCCTCGAACATGGTGCAGATGCCAGCGCCCAGGACAGGTACAAGTGGACCCCACTGCATTGGGCGTCGAAAGAGGGACATGTAGAAGTTTCTCGGGTGCTCCTCGAACATGGTGCAGATGCCAGTGCGCAGGACAGGTACAAGTGGACCCCACTGCATTGGGCTTCAAAAGAGGGACATGTAGAAGTTGCTCGGGTGCTCGTCGAACATGGTGCAGATGCCAGGGCTCAGGACATGAACAAGCGGACTCCACTACAATACGCGTCGCACAGGGGACGGGTGGAAGTCACTCAAATGCTCCTCGAGCACGGCGCAGACGCGAGCGCACAGGACATGGATAAGTCGGCTCCATTGGACTTGGCTTTCAAGGAAGATATGTAGAAACCGCCCAGGTACTTCAAGAGTACATCGTCCACTCTGCGGCACCGGACTTTTCGGGATAGGTCCTGAGGCGGATATAATTCCAAAGGTGCTAGAAGGTGCTAAAATCGTGGGGGATGTGCATAAGCGTCTATGATGTGGTATTCCCCTTTATGCGAATGGTCAATGAACAGTCAAATTTAGTGATACTTACTGATATGCTTGATCAATCAGGACGATGATCGATTTACGTATTGACATGCTACAGTAGACAAATTCCTAAATATTTGCCATGCCCGTCTTGTCCGAGGAAAGCTTCTTATCATTGTTCCGTATGTTTCTATCTGGTTTTCGTTTCCTCGATCATGAGAGCAGACTAATAAGAAAATCGTTGACTGTCAGTGTATCGACTGCATTGTTAACACAGGCCCGAAGACGGAAAAATAGATAGCAGGAGATATGGAATTGGTGATCGAAGTATATTTGTCGCGGTCGACAGGACTGGGCCCGGCGTAGAGCTTAAGGGTGAAATTTGGGGAGAAACTGACTGCAGCAGGACAGGAGGGCCTAGAGATGTAGAGAACGCATGTGGAGAATTCGAGAAC
>Ga0307512_10004198_pt1 | contig 15943 bp, 22 predicted proteins | sample 14_EM_MG_FD_200267 | JGI IMG/M metagenome (GOLD analysis project Ga0307512, IMG submission 200267) | Populus trichocarpa ectomycorrhiza microbial communities from riparian zone in the Pacific Northwest, United States - 14_EM | ecosystem: Host-associated > Plants > Roots > Unclassified | place... | reverse complement strand
CAAGGAACAGTGATTTTTCCCTTCGCTCTAATTTTAACACGTGGTCATGGATCCAAAGATAACACATACCTGCGTAGAATTTTCCATTCCCGCCCAGAAAGGACTTCCAGCTGGGTCAGGAAAGTCGTGGCGCACGAAACACGGCCCGACATGTTCCAAAGCCTGGGATGGGATGGCGGGTACCCCTTTTCTAACAAGCCATTTTCGTCTTCCAAACCCCGTGTCTGGGGACTTAAAGAAGTTCCGCTTTGGAATAAATGAGCGGGTGGATCGCTAGCTACGTCTAAAAGGTGGTCCGCGACATTGTATCCTTGAGGGTACTCAATTCCCCGAGAAGCAAGCTCCTGCGAGGGCGCGAAGCCACCTGGGCCGTTATACAGGGTCCTTCCATGAGAAAGGACGAGGACTTGGTCAAACTTCTGGTACAACCGAGAATTCGGTTGGTGGATGGATGCGATAACCACCGTGGGGTGTTCGGGGTCATGTGCGACGGAATGGAGTACGCTCGCAACCTTAGAGGCGGAAACTGAGTCTAGACCTATAAAGATAATTGGAAAGGTCAATACGCCGATCATAGCCTCGACAGGGATGAAATCACTAACCGGAAGTAGGTTCGTCCAGAATGAGAATGTCAGGAAGAGCGACGAGCTCCAAACCGATGCTGACCCTTCTCATCTCTCCCCCACTTATTCCGCGCTTCCCAACATCTCCTATCCGCGTGTCCCGTAGGCTTCCAATTCCTAACTTCTCCATCACGTCATAGACTAATGCCACTTTATCGACTTCAGAGACGCTTTCTGGAAGTCTCAACCTGGCGGCGAAGAGGAGGGCTTCTGAGACAGTTAGTGCGGACGGAAGTATGTCTTGCTGAGGAACGAAGCCGATCCTCGGCGAAGAATCGGCCCCAGGGTGAGAGACCCTGCCAGTGACAACCCCACTCTTCGATTTCTTTGAGAGGATCTCGATGAGCGTCGTTTTTCCAGCACCTATGTCGCAGGATGTCCGTCAGTTGGAGGGCCGATAGACGGCGGTCGGAGATACGTACCACTAGGTCCAAGTATGGCCATCATCTGCCCTGGCTTAACACGACCAGAGACATTGTCCAAGATGACCTTGTCGTCGGTGGTAACCTGGCCATCTTTAGAATTTCTCCAGAACAGCCTAAGACGAGCGCTTCCGCGAGGTATGACATAACTGATATCGTTCCACTCGACCGAATAGCCTCCCCGCTTTACCAGCGAGTTTGACGTGGCCTTCCTAGCCTTGCGCTGGGATAGCCAACCCAAAAGGAGGAATAATAAGGCAATAGCGATGAGGCCGCCGACGACAGCGAGTCCCACGATAACACCAGTGCCCAAGCTATGACCCTCGTTCGTCGAGGCGGAGGTGGTGGAATTTGACGTTCCATCAATGACACCCTGCCTCACGCACTCGCCAAACGAACACGGGCTCAGAGTAAGCCCGTTGGCGCCAAACAATGAATCGAGAAGTGTTTGGCCGAACGAACAGGTAGAATTGGCGTCACAGCTGATGGTAAGAGTGCCGTCGAGCCTGTCGATAGCGGAAGTCAAGTTCTTGGAAGGGACCCCTCCGCAAAAAGTGGCGTTAGTGATACACGTGCACTTGAGATTTTGACATTCCCATGTGGAGGGGTTGGTGTCAGTGATCGACTGTGTGCAAGAATCCGCAGTGCAGAAAAACTGCTCCATGCCGTCGTAGAAGAGCTGTGCGGCGATAGAGTCCGATACCGAGAGAGAGGTCACATTGGGCATAGGGGAGCGTGCGGGGTCGAGGGTCCGTATGATGTTTAGAGTAGAAGCGCCGGGGTAAAGTGCTTGCAACGTTGGGTTCTATTGATGCAAATTAGTTCGGTTTGGCGGAGATGAGACGAATGTGGATGAACTCAACGGTAATTGAACAGCTCATTTGCCCAGCAGCCCAAACTCTGGGAGCAGAGTTGCAGACCAACGTCTCGTTTTGACCGATGTCAGAGCCAGTTACGCTGCTGGTTGGGTTCTGGGAGACATAACCGTTCTGGCACGCAGATTGAGAGGTGCAAACGTTACATCCAACCCCTGTCCATCCATCCTGACACGTACAACCTGCAGCGGTGAGATTTCCTGGGGACGGGGCGGTCAGGCGGCTGGAACCTTGAAAGATTGTGCCTCCGCAGGCTAGTAACGAACAGTCGCTCCCTCCAAAACCAGAAGGACAGAGACAAGTAGAAGTTTGTAGGAGGCCATAATTCTGGCATGACTGAGCGAGCGCCAGGGTGCTGCTGGAGAGCAGACCGAGGATTAGTTGAACGAGGATCATGAGGGGGTAGGGCGGAGTCCCGGCGCCTCCGATCGAATCACTATGAAAGTCATGCAACTTTCCTGATGGCAAACAGACGCGCATTCGCAAACTTGTCTCCGTCAGCAGTCATCTAGGAGCGGTCGAGGATTTCCAAACATGTTCGTGGACAAGGTATGTTTGATTTTCGAGGTTTCAGCACCAAGGGTCGGCTGACTGGCTATGGTACAGATTACTGGTTGGTTCTCATCAGCAGCACCTCCGACACCTCCCGCTGCTGCAACCTGTCCATACGACCCGACGGATCCTAAGAAAAACCCACTTAACCCCCAAGGGTTAAAACCGTGAGCGTTGAAACTGGGGCTACGAAAGACACGGTTTAACGTTGGAATTGATTTCAGCTGTTGCGCCTGTCCGGACACGAAAAAGGCCAGGGACGCATGCTTCTTAAAGTATGACAGTTCCGAATCAGAAGACAAGTGCCGGGAGCTTGTCCAAAGCCACCTGGCGTGCATGCGTGGACTCGGATTCAAGGTGTAGATGATACGACAAAGTAGTATACGACGACCCATTGGACCATCCATCCATCCGAGTTATAATATCCCCCCACTTATAGTTACTATATGATAGTTCGACTCACTCGTGAGTTGTGACCATCGGCGGAATAGGATTGTCTATCCGTTCCGTCCAATAAGTATAGAGTGCAAGAGGTCAGCCGGCACCCGTGTTTCGCATGGTCCTGGTGAATCAAAGGATATTTGATGTCCTCCCCCACCTTTTGTTATTTATCTGGTCGCAACTCGACCTCGCGCACGTGCCCGAATTACCGATAATCACACGACTTATCCACCTCACCTCTCGGGACGGCATTCCACAAAAAGAGTTTACCGTGGCTCCGGTTCTCGATCGGTGGGTCGACGGCAGAAATACCAAAAATGGCATGTGACAGTGTGATATAGTGGAGGGTTTTTGTCTTGCTTCTCGGATCGAGGCTAGCCGTGTCACTTCGTACCTTTTACTTTGTCACACCCTTCAGGCTCCTAATCTCTGGCTAACGGTTTTTGATCCAAGGTTTGGGTTGGACGTTACCGGATATTTAAACAGGAATGGCTCGAATATCTCTGCAATCCCTCCCCCGCATACTTGACCTTGTCCCAACAACAACACTCGTAGAATGGAGGTCGTTGGATGGTCACCTTCAGAAGAACTTCAGGAATCCGATACGTTCCTTGCTCCTCGAATCGAGGGCTGGAATGGTGGTGAGGACGGAGAGTCAAGGTACGTTCCTGCCAAGATTTCGATCCAAGTGCCCCTAACTCACAATCCCCTCCCCCCCAGCCTTTACGCCGGCCCTTCGTCGTTCCCATTCCCTAAATCTTCTTCTCCCCGCATCGAGTCTGCCACCGCTTACCAACGCCGTCTCAAAGATCCGGAGCACGTCCCGCGTCCTCGCAACGCGTTTATCATCTTTCGCTGCGATTTCACTCAAAAATATCTCGCCAACGGTGGCTCGGAGCGTGCCGCGGGCACGGAGAAGTCGTCTCTATCCAAGAGGGCTGGAGAGGCCTGGAAGAACGAGAAGCCCGAGACCAAACGGTACTACAAGAGGCTAGCTGACGAGGAGAGGTCTCGCCATCGTGCCAGCCACCCTGATTATCGCTTTCGCCCGAAGCGTCAGAAGTCTGCCGGACAGACTGGCGGGAGGCGATCTCCGAAGAGGAGAGCTAGCAGTCCTTGCTCGAAAAGATCGGCTGGCCGCTCTTCTTCAGTCTTCTCCGTCGAGCGCAACAAGCTCTCGCAAAACGACCCGCTTCAGATACAGACGATTACCGTCCCCACATCCTCCTCCACACTCTCCCAACCCTACCTATCTCGACAGCCAACCCCCGACTTCTCTCATGGGTACGGATCCACCACACCGACGTCCCCTTGTTCCCCTCTCAGTCCTGTCGACGATATCCTCCATATGCCACGACCCACCATCGCGGTGGATCATTCAGATTCACTCCTTTCATACTCTACGGATGATTCTCAAGTAAGCAGCTTATCTTATCTCTTATGTAGTGCGGCTCTGACGATTACATAGTTCCATGGATATTCTAAGGACCCTCTCGCACCCTTCCCAGACGACTTCTTCTTGTTCGACCAGCCATACTCTGCGCCCGATTCAATACCGCCGTACGGTTACCCCCCCCTTGCTGCAGTTGCCTCCTCGCTGGCAGGATGGGACGGCAACGGTTGGGAACAAAAAGAGAACACGGATTTGCTAGCCCCTAAATCCACCCTCCACTACGAATCGGACTATACCGACCCCTTCGCATCACTCATGCTGTCCGATGGAGCTACAGGTTTCACCAATATGCCCTTCGGATCGGACCCTATGAATGTCCAATTTGACATGAACGCGTACCGAATGGGCTTGAGGGAATACGGTATTACGCCCGCTAGCATCCAGTAACTAACACTCCCGTCCTTCGTTTGTGTACCCACTAATTCCGTCCGCGTTTCACCGTTGTCCCTAATTTTCTGCACCCACAACCCTACATGTATGTAGTGTACAAGTTTAAACATTTAATGTCCTGCGAGGTGTTCTCGTTCGCTCGGCTAATGCCGTTGTCTCTGAATTCATCCGCGGCGCTGCAGCTCCATTCTTCCGTCCGCCCATTCCTCTCGTTCCCTCCACACTCCCCTAAACGCTACCACATCGAGTTCTCCGCCCGAGGCGCCCATGTCTCCCACACCTGATGTTCCGCGGACAAGTAGTGCAGATGACGCGTCAGGCTCGAGACCACAACCCACATGGAGAGGAAGGCTACTCTCGTACCTCACAGTCGTGTCCCACATGTCCGCACCCTTCATTACGACTTTCGCCCTGATTCATCTCTCCGCCCCCGCCATGGGGGTAGTGGGGGGAAGTTCTCTGTCATCACAAGTCATGGTAAGTCTCGGGTGTCGATGGTCTCCATTCTAGACGTGATATTGATCTCTCCTCACTAAGTTATTGGGCCGAGAGTATTACCAGACCTCATTCGGCGAGAGGTACCTCGTCCTTGTCCCACTCGTCGTCCACCCACTTGCAAGCATCGCCAAGCGACTATTCAGTCCCGGCGTTGGCTCTCAGAAATCCTGGTCGCAACCTCGATCGGTGACCAGCGTCTTGAGTACTACTGGTTACTTAACCCTCTTTTTATTCCTGCCCATCCACTATCTTACCCACCGCGTCTACCCCGCAATCCCAGCCGCGCCCATCCATTCCTTCGGCCCCGCGGAGTTGGATTACGAGTTTGTGAAGACGGGTTTACAAACCTGGCCTTCACGTTCGTGGCTGCTCTACATTGGGTTGGTGGGCTGCGTAGCTCTGCATGCAGTTGAGGGCATCAGTATCATCACGGCGAGCTATTATGGGAAAGCCGCCGTCCCGAAGAACAAGCGGAAACCCGTGTCGTTTCTCGCGGGTATCCCTGCATTAGCCGGCCTGTTCTCTATCTCCAGAGAGGCGGTGTGGGCTTTGACATCATCGATGGAAAGTTACGTGGCCGCGTTTTCTAGATCTATGGCTTATCGGATCTCGTGATAGGTGCCTGTGCCAGTTCGTTGGCGAGTATTTTGTACATTCAATAGGCCATCACGAGATATGTCGTTATCAACACCCCCGAATTTGAGCGGGAGTGGGACTCCGCAACGTTCTCTTCATCTCTGATCGTTACCAAAACCTTCGACGAATTCATAGCTTGTCCGAACACCGTCATTATTGCGCGCCCCGCGGGCTTGTGGGTTCGTTTGTACCCGAGAGTGATGAAAAAAAAAAAGATAGATTCTGGCGGCGGCGTGTGTTCGGCACCAACGGGTCGGTAGGAAGAGGTGGAGGTCCTCGGCCGCTTGGGATCCGCGGAGATGGAGAACCTCCCAGTGTGCCTGACACACGGACCTGCGGGTGACTGAAAACACTACTTCCTCCGTATGATTCCTTCCGGCCTTACTTGAGGGTGTTCGGAACAGTAAGAACGTATATCACATTGGTTGAACTCGTTACAGTTTTGCCGCTCCCGCCGGTGTGTGTAAATACCAGTATCCCCGCGATTAAGGTATGAATGCCATTTCAGTTGGATCCACGCATCCATGGTTTCTCCTATACATTCCCCGAGCTCCTCACCTGTAGGGGTGGGTGTGTCCAATACTGACGACGCAATAAGCAACCCGCCCGGGGATTGCCGGGACCAAGGTTCGCCTGCGGAATATCTCCGTGTCAGAGAGCTGCCAGCTTGCCCCCGACTTGTCCACTTCCACCTTAGTTCCCTACTGTTCCCCGACTAGACCCTCAACACCGCCGCACCAATGTCTCCCTCTGACGAGCTCGAATACCTCAAGTCTCTGGTCAACCAGCTCAACGAGAAGATCAAGACTTTGGAGAAGACCAAGTCAGCTGTTCAGCCAAAAACACCCGCTCAGCAGCTCAGGACCATCTTGGTCGGTCCCCCCGGGTCTGGTTTGTGCTCATGCTCGTGATTTTGTAATACGTGAATCAAACAACACGTTATTTTTGTTCAGGCAAGGGTACTCAAGCACCGCGGATTGCCGAGACCTACTGCGTATGCCATCTCGCCACCGGTGATATGCTTCGAGAACAGGTCACGAAGAAGACCGCTCTCGGTGTGGAGGCGAAGAAGATTATGGATGCCGGTGGGCTTGTTAGCGACGACATCATGGTCGGTATGATTAAAGACCAGTTGGAGAACAACAAGTCGTGTAAGAACGGGTATGTCACGTTTTCACATGACACTTTGAGACCCTATTACCCCAAATGCACCGGTCGTACCTTTAACGTGTTATTCCTTTCACGAGCTCCCACCTTTATCTGTCTCTATCCCCCCGAGAATAAATGTGCCCACTGAAACACCCTACTCACACTGTTTCTAATCTTGCAGATTCGTATTAGACGGTTTCCCGCGCACCGTTCCCCAGGCCGAGAAACTTGATACCATGCTCGAGAGTCGCAAGGAAAAACTGGACAGCGTCGTCCAGCTGTTGATCGTCGACCAACTCCTCATCTCTCGGATTACTGGGCGCTTGATACATCCTGCCAGTGGGCGTTCATACCATAAAGAATTCAAGTTGGTTCTATTCCCGTTCGTGAGGTGATTTCGCTGACATTGGTAATGTAGCCCACCTAAGAAGCCCATGACCGATGACGTGACCGGTGAGCCGTTAATCCAACGGTCCGACGATAATGTCGATACGCTCCGTAAACGTCTGGTTACCTTCCACACTCAAACTGGCCCGGTTGTCGAGTATTACAAGAAGAAGGGACTTTGGACTGGAATTGACGCTGCTCAATCGCCGAGCGTTGTTTGGAGCGACCTCCGAAAGGTGTTCACTACGAAGCCCTAGACACGAGTGCGAGCGACCTACCGCCCACGGACGTTCCCTGACTGGGGTGTAGACTTTTAGATATTTAACTACTACCTTCTCGTGCAATAGAAGAACGCCGACGTCGGGGGTATCGGTATTGAGACGCTGGGAGATGATAATATATAGTGATGGGTTTCAGCCCTCCTATGAAGTTGGGTACGCCTTACCTTGTTCGACAACCGCCACCTCATTGGCTCGCACTCCGACCGCCCCTACACCCTGATCCAAGAATAGAACGCACGCCCCATGTACGTTTCGTCGCTGTGCTTGCGACATTGAATCGACATCGAAATGTGTCCTTTCTGGTGGCGACCCTGCAATCGAATTGAGGGAGTAAATCCCTGGACCTGGCTGGTTATGGGAGATAGCGGTCACCGAGGCACCGTGGTTTCGCCCTTGAGAAGCTGCGACCTGTGATAGGATGAAATCAGATTCGCCCAGCCGCCTATCAACCTGAGCCCAACGTTCAATCCTCGATCGAAGCCACGGCCTATCCGACATGCAGTAGTCACCGTCCTTAGCTCCTCTATAAAATACGCATGGGCGGTTGGCTTTATCCATCTTGACCTCCAGGTGCCGCCCTATGTCATCCTCTCCAGAACCCGCTACCCACTCCGCCGCCCTCCCACGGAACAAAGCTTGTCTATGCTGCAGGTTAGTTCCTTCCCGATCAGTCCCCCGTCGCTGTCGGTCTAACATGACGGGTGCCGTTGTAGACGCAAGAAGATGGTATGATCCCCCTACAACGTCGGCCTCAACTGCCACTGAATCTCCACTCAGAAATGTGACGCCTTGAAGCCAATCTGCAGCCCGTGTGCACGATCGAATCGTGATGAGTGCAAGTACACGGACAAGAAACCGAACAGTAGGAAACAGATACTGGAGGGCAAGATATCCCGTCTCGAAGCCCGTCTCCGAGACTTGGAATCTAATGGTCGTCAACGTACCAACTCTGACGCTGTCGCATCCACCTTATCCTCCTACCCCACCCCTTCATCGACCACCTCTTCTTTGGGACCCCAGACCCGGAGCGGTGTTGCGAGCCCCGAATTCGAACCATCTGACACTGTGACACTTCAACAATATTCGTTCTGGACATCTTCATCTTCCCCTTCAGTGTACTCTACAGGGTTCACCCCTCCCTCGCCCTCGTCATCCCCCGAAGTATTCGGCTTCGGCTGGTTTAGTCCAGCGCCCAGCTTCGCGCAAGACGTTGATGCGATAACAGAAGAAGAGACTAACCAATTGTATGTCCCGCGCGCTGACCCCCATTCATCGCACCCCTGGCGCTAACGATGGTTCGCCAGACTCAACATATGGCTTTCGCTTCAGTACCAGTGGGGCTTCATCGTTGACCCAATCGCCTTTTACACCTCGCTATTTGACCCTGATTATTCCAAACGGCCACATCCCTCCCTCATCAACGCAATCTTACTGATTGCTACCTGTCACCCGGGTGTCCTTCCAATCACGAAAGCTAAATCCGAAACCCTTCTCGCTCGGGCTCTGGTGGCCATACAACTGGGGATCTCTCAGGTGGATCGACTTTTGGACGTGATCCATGCGTCTTGTCTTCTCTCGACCTATTTTTACACCAATAATCGCGTCCAGGAGGGGTACTATCACTCGACTGCAGCTGCGCGGCTAATGATCACCCTGCAATCCCATCTTCCGGACTATTCGACATCTGGGGGATCATACAACGCCAGTGATCGTATATCGACCCTAGTGCATGTATTTGCCGTCGATAGGAGCTGGTCGGTCGTTACTGGACTGCCACCCGCCCTCAGAGATGAGGATTGCCTCGTGCCTTCCATGATGGAATCTTTGACTAGTTTTCCGACCGGTCCGTCGGTACGTTTCTCTGCCGATTCTTGGCACACGTTGAGTTCATTTACTGGTCACGTATCCCCCTCAGGATATCAACAGCATTTGTAGTTCCGAGGATCTACTGACGGCAGACCGCGTTTTTGATGCCCTTCGGTTGAGTGCTTACGCACTGCACGAGACCAGCCATCGATTAGTCCCAACCGGTACGAAATGGGCCGTCGCTTACCTCAAATTATATTCTGAATACTTCTCCACTGATAGACCAATCGGCTCGAAACCAAGAAGACGCCGCCGCCTTGAGATCCTCAGTGGCGTTGTTCCACAAACATTTCCCCTCGTTCGTGCGATCACGCGTGGGCTTCGAACCCTTGAGTCTTGTTGACGCCCACATGGCCGCCATCCACACGTTCGTCAACACATCAACGATTAATATCGAGCGCACTGCGATGACCAGAGGAGGCGAACCTTTTAAGAGGTGTTTGATTGCCGTTAGCTCGATAGTGAACGTCATCGAACAGCTGCAGGAGGAGGACTATCCTTCATTGGATCCTTTGATGAGTGTACGTGTACCATGTGGCCGCGTTAGAGCCCCGTTGCTGATTTGTTCACCCCTCATTCAGTCATGTTGGGTTACTGCAGCAAATGTATGCCTGTATGTAATCTCATCTTCGCGCCCACCAGAAAACACAGACTTCGTCCAAAAATACGTCGGTGTCCTGATTGGTGCCGTGCAACAACTCGCACGCTTTTACCCCCTGGCTGGTGAGTGATTAAACAGAGATCTACATGGTAAGGTGCTTATGGCGCCGTCCAATCAGACTTGCAAGCACAACAATTGTCATCTGTTCACTCCAAGTTACTTGCTTTATCTGCGTTTACTGTCCCTGCAGTCACTGCACCGCCTGTGACATGATCGTTTTTGGGGTTGTTTTTTATTCGCCTAGATCCCACGTTTTTCGTGTACGGTATATATTCGTATCCTCTGTACGATTATCAGATGGTTGTGCGCGCCTAGTGCGGGAGGGTGGGATAATTTCACCCATACCTTCTGCAGTTGGCGTTGCATTGTCAGCGTCAACGCTGGTCTGCAGGTTAATCTCCGATCTCAGGCCATCCTTGCTCGGACCGAGTTTGACGCCCACTGCTGAACCGTGGGGGCCCGTGGGGGGCGGTGCGTAATTTTAGACCTGCCTTATCGAGCATCGTTCCCGTCGTCCCTCCCCTCGAAGTTTGGTCTATTCGGCACGTCCCAAGCAACAATCTTGCCAAGACTTTTACGAGGGGGGGGACTGGGAAAACCTCCCGTTCCTCCGGTCATGTGGTCTTGGTTCCGTCCGTCTCGGAAGCATCCGAGGTATCCTCTGGGTCACGTCATTATCTGGGATTGGATTGTCTGGGTGTTTCGAAGACACCGATGTGTTTTGTACATGTAACAATATGTGCTTCGCGCCGCATTGATGCGCCCCTCCTATCGCGCCGCTCTTCCCAAAATTACTCACGCAAGCGATTTCGGCCAATGTCAACCCGAAACCAGTATCAGCACCTCGAATTTGCGGTTTTATTTAGTAATTTTGACTGCTCGCTGTGCCTATAGGATCGTCTACGCGGAGGCTAACGCGGCCGCCACCGCTTAGTCGTGGCGACGGACTCTTCTGGAGACCAGCCGGCATAAAGTACTAAGGGGATCAAGAAGTCTCCACCCAGTCGCATCAAACCCGACAACGCCACCACCGCCCCGGGTCGCTTCTAAAGTTATTCCCCCTCCTCGCAACGAGTTTCTTGATCCTAAGTGTTCCTGTGTTGACTCTACCGAGGTCATGCCGCCTCCTGTTTCGTCCTCCTTTCTGTCCTGAGCATTGCAACCAGAAAGCTATAAAGGGTTGGGGACGTGGTGGTACCAGAAACTCAGGCGGACAACACCTCTCCTTTCGTACATTCACAGACATGAAACTAGTCTCCATCATCGCTCTCTTTGTCGTTCCGTTCTCCGTCAGCGCTACGCGCATCTCTCTGGAGTCCGTTTATGACCAGGGCACACAGTCCCTTGCCACGGTTTCGTGCTCTGATGGACCCAACGGCATGCTAACCAAGGGCTACAATGTCTTCAGGGATCTACCGACGTTCCCACGTATTGGTGGATCCTCCGCGGTCGCTGGCTGGAACTCCCCCAGCTGTGGTTCGTCTCATTTTACTGAATTCAACTTTGTGACGGACGCTCGTGGCTCACCCTAAAACAGGCACTTGCTGGAATGTCACCTATCAAGACCGGTCGGTCATAGTGACGGTGATTGATCATGTGGGCGATGGCTACAACCTTTCCGAGGAAGCCATGGACAAGCTGACGTGCGCCGGTCTTTTAATACTTCTCTCTCTTTTGTTTGCTGACGCCTACCGCAGTGACAACCAAGCTGTGTGGTCCGGTGCGGTCGATGGGACTGGGGTTCAGGTCGCAAAGTCGCTGTGTGGTTTGAAATAACTGAATCGAGTGGGCTCGATTGACCTGTGCATTTATATCATGTACTGCTATTATTTATCTCTTGCCTTTTGTTCCTGTGCATTTTGCAGGGATTTGATCAACTCTCTTACTTTTGGACCTTGGAGCTGTGGTATGAGACGGTTACGATCGATGATGGTGTTCGGGACCTGCCGAATACGCGTCTCACCTCTACTTCGACGATGGTCGAAATCACCATTCGTAAACGGCCCCAGGCAGAGGCCGTGGTAACCCAACGGAAATTTTTCAAAAAAACAGCTCGGGGAAAAGTTATCAAGGGTATTCACACTATCCAGGAACACCGATCTTTTTCTCATACCAACTCCAGTGCTTCGGGAGCGATACTTGCGGAATGACGTCGGGTGTGGCGTTTCTGGCTGCAAAACCTGCGTTCAACCCGCGCAGACTCTCCTACCTTCTGGAGGGTCGACCGAGAGCAAATTGTTTCTAGACGGTCACTTTGTTATTCCCGATACCAACGTTTTCTTGGCTCAAGTATGCCGTTTGTCTGCTTCGTAGCGCTGCTTCTCGCTCAACGAAGATCATAAATGCTTAGATGGATCTGATGGAGTCGACTCTCTTTAACCCTCCGGTGATCTTGCTCCAGACAGTTCTGGAAGAGGTCCGCCATCGCTCGTTGCCATTGTACAACCGCCTCGGGGCTTTAGTGAAATCTGAAGATAAACGTATCTGGGTGTTTTACAATGAATTTCATTCGTAAGCGCACCATCACGCCTGCTCCAGTTTCATGTCGATTCACGATGCCCGAGGACAGCGAGACCGCAGTTGTTCGAGCGCAAGATGAAAGCCCCAACGACCGAAATGATAGAGGTATGCGTGCATGTTCTACGTTCGCTTTTCTTCTCTGCACTGAAAAAGTACGTCTGGGTCCCGTGCGCTAGGGATAAGAAAGGCCACCGCATGGTATTCGTCGCACATCTCCCTGATCAATCCAACAACACGAGGGAAGCACGCTAAACCCAAACCAACCGTCCTTTTATTAACTGATGATGTGCAAAATCGCGTTAAGGGCGAGAAGGATGGAATTAAGTGTTCATCTGGTAAGATCCGGTTATCTTTAATGTAAACGTCGTGTTCAGCTTTGTCAGTCAGGGGATATGTGGAGAGCTTGGGCGATAAATCTGCCCAGTTGCTGGACCTGTTGTCTGCAGAGGGAGATGAGATTGAACCTACCCGTGTCCAGAGCTCCTCAAAGCAGGCGCTGTATCCAGAGGTAACCATCACTCAGGCTTCATACGAATGATCGACCCTGACTCCCCTCAGTACTTCCCCTTATCGACGCTGTTGTCTGGCGTAAAGAGTGGACAACTCCATCAGGGCCATTTCAATGCCAGCCAATATAATTACCTGGAGGCGCGTACCATTGAATCTCATCTTCCCGAATTTTGTCTCACGCCTCATGCAGGGCAGTGTGTCGGCGCCGGCCTTCTCACGCCCGGTTCTATTGGTAGGGAGGGAAAATATGAACCGAGCGGTTCACGGAGACGTAGTCGCAATTGAGATCTTTGATGAGAAGGATTGGAAGGTGCCCGTGGACCAAGTGATTGATCAAGAAGGTTCCCCAATTTTCATTGGCCCATTCTCCGTATTCTGATCCCCTATCAGCCGCCCTAAAAAACGACGACGCCGAGGATTCCGAAGATGAGGGAGAAGATGAGATGCTTGTCCGAGAAAAGAAGGTATTACAGGAGGAGCGTGCTGCTGTTCCGACCAGTTCCTCGAAGCAACCGACCGGCCGTGTAGTTGGAATCATCAAACGAAATTGGAGGGCTTACGTCTGCCATATAGACAGCACATCTTTGTCGTCGTCTCATGCAACCTCCTTGTCACAACAGACAGTATTCGCGACTCCCGTCTCCAGGCTTTTACCTCGCATCCGGCTTCGCACCAGACAGGCTCCCGCCCTCATAGGGCAGAAGATCCTCGTAACTATTGACAGATGGGACGCTACTTCCAGGTATCCGGAGGGTCACTTTGTTCGGGCTTTAGGCAGGGTAGAGAGCAAGGAGGCAGAACAAGAGAGTCTCCTTCTGGAGTTCGACGTTCCTTACAGGCCCTTTGGGAAGGCTGTTCTCGACTGCCTCCCTCCCGAAGGTGATTCCTGGGTTGTTCCGCCCAAAAGCCCCAACGATCCTGTGTGGCGTGACAGGGAGGATTTAAGGGACCTCATAATCTGTAGTATCGATCCGCCAGGTCAGTCCCACGTCGTTGGGTGGGAAGGTATTCCTGTCTAATGGATTCTCTGACCAGGGTGCCAGGATATCGACGACGCTTTACATGCGAGGCGATTACCAAATGGGAATATCGAGGCCGGTGTCCGTAAGTGTTCACGTCGAAGGTCGGTGATGGTGATGAGATTAAGAATGCTATGGGCAGATATCGCCGACGTATCACACTTTGTGCACCCCGAAACCCCCATGGATACGGAGGCCGCTGCGAGGGGGACAACGGTATATCTCGTGGATAAGCGTATCGATATGTTGCCATCGCTACTCGGCACGAACTTGTGTTCGTTACGACCCTTTGTGGAGCGTCTCGCGTTCTCCGCCATTTGGGTCTGTTTGGTCTTCCTGGCCCCTAACTTGCGACTAACATGAGCACATCAACGCAGGAATTGACGCCAGATGCTAAGATCGCAAACGTGCGATTCGCAAAGTCTGTAATAGCCTCGAAATCCGCTTTCACGTACGAGGAGGCCCAGACCAGGATAGATGATAAGTAAGATTTCATGTCTTTATGGAGGGATTCCAGGCTAATGCAGCCCCGCAAGGGCTCGGAATGATGAGTTGACAGAAAGCATCCGGCTTCTCAACTCGCTTGCGCGGAAGCTCAAAGCAGGCCGTATGGCGGCTGGTGCCCTTAATCTCGCCTCTCCTGAAGTCAAGATACACCTAGAGAGTGCAGAGTCATCGGACCCCATAGACGTCGAACAAAAGAAATTGTTGGAGACGAATAGCTTGGTTGAAGAGTTCATGTTGCTCGCTAACGTCAGCGTGGCCCAGAAGATCCAGGAAACCTTCCCGCAGACGGCGGTACTCCGACGGCATTTGCCTCCACCTCAGACGAACTTTGAAAAACTGCAAAATATTCTGGAGAAGCGCAAGGGGATGAGTCTAGACGTATCGAGTTCTGGTGCGCTTGCGGCCTCGTTGGACAAATGCGAGGTATTGCGAGTGCCCTGTCGTATCATAGTCGGTTGTCGCTAACACGTGGACAGGATCCTGAGCTACCTGCTTTCAATACTCTTGTGCGGATCATGGCAACGAGATGTATGTTGTCAGCTGAGTACTTCTGCTCTGGGAGTGTCGGTCGGGACACGTTCGGTCACTACGGGCTGGCGAGCCCGATTTACACCCACTTCACCAGTCCCATCCGTCGATATGCAGGTATGACGACGTGATACCCGTCGCTTGGCATACAAGACCAGCTTACCCATCTAAACCTTTCAGATGTCCTGGCCCATCGTCAATTGGCAGCATCCATCGGATACTCTCCGCTTCACGCGACCTTGCACTCCAAAGGACACGTAGAACGGACACTTGAGGTGGTCAATCGTCGTCATCGGATGGCCCAGATGGCTGGCCGCGCCAGCATCGAGTTTTACGTTGGACTAGCGTTGAAGGCGAGGGGAGAAAAATCCATCGTTCAAGAAGAGGCTTTCGTCATCCGGACGTTCAGAAATGGTCTTGGAGTGTTTGTCTCCAAGTAGGTGTAGTTCACATCCACACGAACGTGAACTCAACTCAACTTGACGGATCTGAACCATCCGTTCTATAGACTCGGTGTCGAGGGCCTTGTCATGTTCAAAGGCGAACCGAAATACGATGCCGATAACTACACGTTGGTCGTCCCTTCTCCTGAGAACGAAGACGTGACCATCGCGGTCTTTGACAA
>Ga0307512_10004197_pt1 | contig 15948 bp, 19 predicted proteins | sample 14_EM_MG_FD_200267 | JGI IMG/M metagenome (GOLD analysis project Ga0307512, IMG submission 200267) | Populus trichocarpa ectomycorrhiza microbial communities from riparian zone in the Pacific Northwest, United States - 14_EM | ecosystem: Host-associated > Plants > Roots > Unclassified | place... | reverse complement strand
GAGGACTGACCTGGGACCCAGTGATGTCGACGGGTATGAGGGGGAGGATGGCGACGATGCGGATGCGGATGAGGAGGAAGAAGCATCGCAAGCCGATGATGGATCAACGCAGAATGTGGAGGACTGACCTGGGACCCAGTGATGTCGACGGGTATGAGGGGGAGGATGGCGACAATGCGGATGCCGATGAGGAGGAAGAAACATTGGAAGCCGATGATGGATCAACGCAGAATGTGGTGGACTGAGGGCATAGTACTAGAGAGTGTGAATATTGGCCTGTATATTTCGGACCTGTAAAATACGATAATGGCGAAGCAAATGCAACGGCAAGCGAGGTATCCGAAGCGAAGCCTGTATTGCACTATGTGACAAAATCTCAAAGCTAAACATATATGGGGCGAGTGCAGCGTCCGATATATTATTGCAATAGCGGAGAGCTAAAATGTGGCTATCGGCCAAAGAAAGGCATAAACATCGCCATGCGTTGTGTGAACAGCTACAGCATAACTGCAGCCCCTGCGAAGAGCGTAACACACGTGACGTTCTGATGGTGCGTATACCGGGTGCATAGTAATGGAGGTGAGTATGCAACGTGACCCGTCGCCTGGGCGACGGGTAGCGTGTAATTCCCGGTCAGAGGGTTCGATGTTCCGTCAGAGCCGTCAGAGCCGTCCGGAACACCTGGGTGTTTCAGACGGAAACTAGGGTTATTGCTGATGTTATGGGCCTTCTCCAACTACGAGCAGGACAACTGGGTAGAACTGTTAGCTTTGGCAGAGTTTGCTTACAACAATTCCGTCCACCACTCAACGCGAATGACGCCATTCTGGGCCAACTGCCACTACCACCCGCCAATGCTGTTCAAGCCACCGAAAGCCCCATCAAATATGAGGTCAGAAATGCTGGTGGACGCAACAGTATCAGGAATGGAAGAGACCCACCGCCTTCTCCGGCAGAGCTTGTTGGAAGCCCAGGCACGGCAATCAAAAGATGCTGGCAGAAAGGACGTGACCTTCGAAGTTGGGAACAAGGTGTGGCTCTCGACCCGACACTTCCGAACGACTAGACCGTCAAAGAAGCTGGACTACAAGCGCACTGGACCGTATACCATAAGTAAGATCATCATTAAGAATGCTTACAAACTAGACTTGCCGAAAACAATGCGGAATCACAACGTCTTCCATGTGTTGCAGCTCGATCACTGAACACCGCCGGTCGTAGGACCACCATCCTCGGAAGCACATCCAGTAATAGTTGACGATTCGGAGGAATGGGAGGTCGAACGGATTCTTGACTCTAAGCAGCGTTACCGGAAGCTACACCGCCTCGTTCAGTGGGCCGGATACAGCCACATACGCACAAGCTGGGAGCCATGCGAAAACCTCGAGAATGCTCGTGAACTAATCGATAAGTTCCACCGAGTCCAACCGAAAGAGCCGCGGAGATGAAGGAAGTCGGATCTCGGAATTGGAGGAATTGACGGGAAAAGAGAAATGGTGACAAGGTCAAATTGGGCATTTCCTTCTTTATTCTATTGTCAGGACCCGGTGCAGTACAAATGGCGTCGGCACGGGTTTTAAAACCTCCAGAAATCCAGTCAATTGGAGGTGGAGTTTCCCCGTGCGCCGGAATGTCACCCTGGACTTACTGAGCAGTTGTTGGACTTATGGGATCGGACGAGCGTGTATGTTGGATGTTCTTGTTTCTATTGTTACTTAGCAGACCGGGAGTTCTGCCCAACAAGTGGGGGATGATGTAACAGCGTGGTCAAGTGTGCGTGGTCAGGGTTGCCGGACGGTCTCGTGAGGTGTCCAGTGCTGGGTAACTGCCAACCTTATATTGACATTGCGACCGAGACTTAGCTCCGTACTGAATATCTTACCACTGACTTCTACACTTAATCTCACTCGTGCCCGTGTGCAACCATATACCATATCATATCCCTATACTGCTGAGCGCCAGGCATACGCGCCCTTACATCGTCATGATCTTTTCTCCTCTGCATTTAACGTCAGTCACGATGACATCATTGTTCGCGCCTCTGAACAGGTCTCTCCGTTCGTACGTGGCAAGGCCAGTTCCCCTGCACACCACTGTTAAAAGTCTCATTGGTTTCCTAAGGCCATACAGATCAGCAACAACCCTCATATCCGTCTGTAACGCCCGGCTGTTCCGGACAGCTCTCACGGCTCTGACGGAATATCTTACGCTCTGACTGAAGATTAGCCACTTCCCGTCGCCTAGGCAACGGGTCGCGTTGCATACGTACCTTGATTACTTTCTTGTGACGTATACGCATCATCAGAACGACATGTCTGTTACACTCTTCACAGGGGCTGCAGTTATACTGAAGCGGTTTACACAATGCCTGGCAGCCGACGACAACCCTGGGAACACCTGGGACCACCGGCGACATGCCTGGGAGCCCATCGAATCACAGTCATGTATTCAGTTTGTATTCCCATCTATGTATCTATGTATCTATATAGGTACCCATCTACACACGCTATATCTGAACTGGCTACGGTCTGCCGAATATATACTCCCCATCACCCTTTCCACCTCCGTTACCCATGTAACTCCGTACAACCTCAGTCGCTCCTTGAAGATATATTTGATCCATCGTGTTTGAGATGCACTTGGAGACGGAGATTGAGTGAACTCAGAGATCCACTTGGAGGCCCTGATCGTGAGAACTTGCAGGCTGCAATCGAGACAGTCTGGAGATACACTTGAAGGCTGTGATCGAGCAAGATTGGAGATTCACTTGGAGGCGATGATCGAGCGAGACTGGACGAGTACTTGGAGGCGGCTGATCGACAGCGCGCCGGAACTCAATTCATCAGTTAGTAATCTCGCAACCGTGGGAATGTGACGAGGGAACGTACCATTGAAGCTCATATGGAGAACTGGCGGGTGGCGGTCGATCGGTAGGGAGGTAGGCCGGAAGCTGAAGCTACATTCAGGGATCAACTCAGAATCATGAGTATGAAGGGACGACAGACAATCTTCGGTGTAAGCTGTACTCAGTGTTAACTCATGTTCATGGCATGGGGAGATGAAGAGGGATGAATGAACTTTGTGTTCTGCAATGATGGTAGTGATGTGGACGATAAAGAGAGACAGGGGGGATGGAGATGAGAACGATATGGAGGATATGAGCAGCTATGAGAAATCAGGAGTACCACTTGCCTGATTGGGTTTAGAAGACCTCCTATCGAGGTTATTGCCCTCCAGATCGGGCCACATACCTGCCGTATCGGGGATGGTAAATTGCCTCGCACACGAAATTCTCTTAAGTCCCAGATTCTCATGATGATTTCCCCCACCACATCTGATCTCTCTCTTTCTTGTTGTCAACTCTACCATCACATAAGAACACGAAGTTAAGTCATTCCTCTCTATCTCTCCATGCCATGATCATGACTTAACACTGAGTACAGCATGCATCAAGTACAGCATCATCCCAGGAACAAAAGTCTCCCACTCCGAGCAAGGTTCCCTTTCCCAGCCAGTTTCCCATCTCTCGGCGGATGTTGTTGAACTCAACTCTCTACCTTCCCACAATTACAAGTTAACCAATGAATAGAGTCTCGGCTGCCTTCGCGCCTCCCTCCAAGTTCGCACGATCATGGCCACCAATTGCATCTCCAAACTCCCACGCTCACGGCCCCAAAGTGCATCTCCGAACTCACATGATCACGGCCTGAAAGTGCATCACCAAACCTGCTCGATGATGGCCTCCAAGTGCATCTCTCAACTTGCTCGATCACGGCCTCAAAGGTCATTGTTCATGTGTGATGGCGGGTGTACGGAGATACAGAGGTAACGGAGGTGGACTGAGCGACGAGGAGTACATATTCATGTGACCCTGGGGTAGATAGACATCGTCTCATTTCCATCTCATCTGGATGCACGCAAGTGCGTGGATTCTCATGGCCGGGGAGTATCATATCTTCTCACTTTCTTCCGAGGCTCACTGAGGTAGAAAAGTTTTTCCTCACGAATTCCATCGTGGCCAGATTGAATGTATGTATATATATAGAGATACTTGAATAATGCATGCCATATTATCATGTAGCGAATCTTGTGACTGTAACAAAGATGAATATCACAGACGAAATGCCTTGTGTGTGTGAAACCCTAAGAACCACGGTTTTGAGAATACGGCACAAATTCTCCCTTGTTCCCTAGGTGACTGCTGCAAAAGTTCCAAGTCGGCCTTCCAATCCACTCCCATCTCCAGCGCTGCCATGGTCCACGCGAAAGATGTGGTGCAATTGTGCCAGATTGCTCTAATCATTGGAAGCGGCGGCTCCCATTTCAATCTCTGCAGTGGTCTCACTCATGGTCATGGCCTTCTCTATCTGCGCCCCCTATATCTCCCTGGTACCCCCTTACTCTTCGTCAGCCATTGTCTCCCCTTCACCCTCTCTGTTTCATGTATCCCTAGCCTGCCTGGTGCTGAGTACTACTCTCGTCTCTCATCCCTTCGGTAGCACTTGCCTGCTCTGTCGCGCCATTGTGATGGCGTCAATTTTCTTCTCACACTATCCGCTGAAAGCAATATGAATGCCTCTGCAGTTCGGGCCTTTTCTTGTGTGTGTCTGCATACTGCCCCCAGTTTGGATGCGCACCCGACCATGTTGCACCTGTGCTCCGTCGATCAGTGTGGTCCGGCGCCGTATCCCCACTTTGGTTGATTGTGGCTGCACTTGCTCTCAATGTGTCCCCATCCGCAGCAGAGCTCGCAGAGGCTGATGGGGGACGCATTCATGCATGGCTCGACTTTGTATCGTACTCCTGCAGCATTTACACCATAGTTCACTAGTCTCTGTGCCACCTCGTTCCCCCTCACAATGAAGACCACCGATGATGCCTAGATTACTCCTCTCTGTTCCATCTTCTTGATGACATGGGGTTTCGATAGCCATCTCACTTGAGCAGTCATTGCCACCCCCTCGTTCTCTGCCGGAATCCGCTCCCTCATTTCTTGTAGAGCTTCGGTGCACTTGCACATGTGTCTCACCAGCGAGACGGTGTGGATTTTCAGACTTTCCCCAGATTCATTTCCTTCCCAGTTGATGGGCCCATTGAACACTGATCTAGCTGCTTTAATAATCATATCTCGGTACAGGAGAGCCATCTCTGCAGTTGTGTTTTGGTTGGTGATTGCTGTAATTGTGCCCTTCGCATTCCTTCTTGTGTTCATGATCTGGACAGGTGCACGGGCCTTCTGCTGGAAGAGTGCGCTGTTGACGGGTGATGCAATTTTCTCATATATCTTTCCGGGTAGGCGGATGCTTTCGTCTCTCCTTATAATCAGCCGTCTGACTGCCATCCTGAATCCGGACGTCAGAGCCGGGCCCGGGAGCGATACAGTAGCATTTCTCTGCAATATCAGGCGTCTTGCTGTTGTGTTCGATCCTGCTGGGCCGATGGCTGCCCTCTATCTTGGGGTTCTTAGTTGGACTGTCTCCCAGAAGCAGGCCAGTGTGGGTGCTGACGTTGGCTCGGGTTTGAACTGCGGTTTCAGCGGAACGTTGAGTGGCAGGCTGAGCTTCGGTTGCTGCTGCTCCTGTTGGCGCTTCTCTGGTTCTCCTTGCAGCGTTGTATCTGCATGTGGCGATGCCTCGAGCCCCTCGCAGTCCATTCCCGCGGCCTTGTCGCTTTCTTCCTCACCTGCTTCCTGGCCTGGTGCTACTCCTTTCATGATCTTTGCAATCATATTTGTGATGCCCACCCCCCACTGCTTATCATCCTCATGGGGGGCATCCTACTTTGGCTCTCTCTCTGGCATCCACATTGTCAATCCGAACTACTGCGCTTCTTCGCAGGCTGCCTGTGCTTGCACCCAGTTAGTTAGGTGTCCAACAGTTTGGTGCAACTGCATTAGCTCCTGCACTTGCTGTCGCATTGTTCTCTGCATGCGGCTCCTGAATCACTGGCGGTCACGAGGGCATTGCTCCACCTTCTCCGCTTTCTGTTCTCATGTCTGTCCATCGGCTCAGATATGGTTCTGCCCGCAGTCTCTACTTCCGTGGGTGTCGCCGCTGTCGTCATCTCCATCGCCATGTCCATACGGGCACCGCTCCTCTTGTCTCCCGCTTCTCCCGTGTGCAGGATGGTTTTCTCGCTCACTCTCGCTTCCATCATTATTTACATGATGCACGCCCCTTTTCGTAGTGTAGTCCTTGTTGTCGCATCCTCCTTGGCTGAGGCGTTCGGTCAGTTGTGTGGTCAGCCAAGACCCTACGCATATCCACTCGGCAGGGTGGATCCTCGTGGGTGCCATTATACGCTGGTTTTGAAGGAGCTCAGAATCTCGTTTCGGGGACGCTTCCTCATTTGAAATTGATTGCCGCTGTTGGTTGATCAATTGCCATAGTTGTTATTGACTGAATGCTCCGTTTTGTTTTTAGCCAAGACTTTTGTTGCGTCCAGTCCTCTCCGCAATGAGTGACTTGATCTTGGTCATACTGATAAGACATCTGAAAAGTGAGCAATACCCCATTCCACATCACCGGGATCTTCAAGCTTCCCTGCCCATACAGGCTGCCCGCCCAACCAATTCAGCACACATCCAAACATTCTTATCACAGGACATCCTTTTTATCAAGTCTTATTAAGTAGCAAATAAAACTTTCTGTTGAAGTGAGTAGTAAAATATATGTGATGTGACTTTGTAAGTCTTACTGCCTTACCAAAATTCGCTCTCTGAACTGGCAATCCACCTCATTTCTAGGCACCACTACCCACCTATCTCCTTTACAGCTGATTGAATTCGACAAAATGGTGCCTGTTATTATTGAGATACCACAGTTACTTGCATTTTGAACATACTTAGCAAAGTGTGGGTGGAGATTTGGTATTTCTGGCTGGGTTTTCTTGCTGGCAAAGCTACCATCCCAGCTACTTTCCCTTCACAAGGTGTGCTGAAAATTGCCCTCAACTCCAGGTCTGGATGATTGGTCATGATATGCCCTCTTTGATATTTGACAAAGTGGGTTTTACATTTGTTCACTATGAGAGCTGTGCAACAGGTATCGGTTTCCCCCCCTCTGAATCTCAACTCTCAGGCATATTGCAGATGCAGTTCCTGGTGTGCAATGATATTGGGACTTCAGTGTATGTCTTTAGCACTAAGCTTGTAGGATCTTTTGAGGTGATATAGGCAGAGTTCTCCATCTGGGCTGTGCGGTGACATTTTGTCAGCAATCACATATTATATAAGGGAGTGCATTCGCAGTATTGCATATTTGAAATGCGAGGGGTCTCTCGGGTTTAGTTCGAGTTTCCGGACCGCTTTTGGTATTACATGTCTCGATAGAGCGCCGCGCATCATTCCCACCTGTAAGTTCTCACTCAGTGCTCCCTTGTCAATCGTAATGTGGCTGATAATGTCGTTGGCGAACACAAAAGCTTTCTTGCCAATGTTTACACATTCGCGCTGGTCAGTGCACAGTTACTCCGTGTCAGATCTCGTATACATTCTGAGTCAGCTATCAGTCTGGTGGAAGACGTATTTCAGTTCCGATTGCAACAGATCCCAGCCCTTCTTCAGATATTGGCTAATCATATTGTTGACCTCTTCGATCATTTGCGTGCAGTAGTACCAGAATGTTGGTATTGCATCTTCGGCCGCCAGCCTGGTCCCTATGCATCATGAGAGGATATGTAAAGGCATACGCCCGTTTATGGCCTCATAGGAAGGTATATCAATAGATACGGTTGCACACGTGGATGGTAATTGGGTGGAGTAGTATACAGCTGAGTGAAGGTAAGATTATCGCGAAAGATCTAGGGTTCATAGCGAGCCAACTATATAACGCGGGTAGTACCCGGCCCTGGACACATCACGTGCAGCCGTGCCGTTACATGATCCCCCTCTTTAGGCTCAGACCCCCTGGGCTGCGGAAACCTGTTCAAGAGTAGAAAGGAAACTATCAAACGACTGTTCAACGTACGCAAACATACGAACCCAGAAGTCCCACAACCGATCAGTACTATATGGTCGCCATTCGGCGGATCCGGCGCACAGGGAATCTCCACCTCCACTTGACTTATCTCCGGAGGTGGTAAAAACCTGTGCCGACGCCATTTGTACTGGGCCGAGATCCAAAGAAGTAAAGAAGTAATGGGAAGATAAGGAGAAAGAAGGAACATCCAATGTAACATCATCGTCCATATCTCCAATTCCGGAATGTCCGGCATCCGTGCATCCAATCTCCCACTGGCAACTTGTACCAGTTGTCGGTCATTGACGGAATTAGACACAATAATCTCGATGAAATCCCGAGTCATAGTATGAGCCTCGTCTTGATTCGGCGGTGTCGATGGTAACTTCTGGTTGCTGCTAATCATCACCATCGCCGTCGCCATCACCATCGCCATCGTCATCCAACCTGTAAGCATCCCAGTAACCGGTCTTACTCACTATACTCCCAAGTGCGGTAGCACTCGAGCTCTCCCAATGCTTCTTCAACAATTCTGCAGGCCCAGCCCTTCAGTAATGGTTGTTGCTGCTTTGGACGCTGCTTCGGTAGTCATTTGTGCGCTGTCAGGCCGGATGAAGTGTGCTTGACTTCTGGGTGTGGAGTGTAGCTTCGGCTCTCGGTATCATAGCCGTCAGTGATGTTCAATCATATATGACATTGTATCTATCTCGTCAGCGTCTCATCAAATGGACATTCATACGATGAATATTCAAGGGCATTTGTGCTCTCCCGACCCTCGTGCATAGCTCTCTAGACCAGCCTCGATATCTGATATCCTCTCTTGCAGCAGCTGGCTCTCTCACGGTGCCTGTCAGTAGTTATATTCATCCTCCTTCAGCATCTGTCAAGTAGGCTTATAGCCCTGCAGTAGGGTTGTGCAACATTGATTTCGGTAAGCCGCTTGGTAAACATCCCAATCGGTGACTTCGGTAGATGGCTCCCGATAATCCTAATTTCCTGTGCCCTCCATTGAAAGCAATCCGGTAATCATCTTCTGGGAATTGTCAAGACTGTCTGTCACGATGCAGTTCGGTGACTGTCTCTCGTGATGCCGTTCGGTATACTATCTGGCAAATTCGTAGACAATTTTTGATCTTGTTCCGAACCACTTCGGTTGACATAAATGCACTCCTTCGGCATAGATCAAGCTGACTTGATCTTCTAATGATCTCCCCGGTGCTGTTGCAGTCGCACTGATCATCCTCCAAGTCGGTGCACTCGTAGGTACACTTGACTTGCGCCCTGTGCTCGGTGTACTTATCATCTCCAATCGCTCGACACCATTCCTCCGGGTTTGGTGATTGCTTGCAGTTGGGGCTGATTTTGAGTCCGGTACGGACATCCCCCTTTTGTACGGCGTAGCTCCGTCAACAACTAATCCATCACGGCTTCTTCGGGTGCTGTATCCAGCTGCTAGGATGGATTCTCAAATCGATTTTGAGTAGCAGCTATGTGTTTCGGGATTGTCAAGTCTGAATTGCGATTCCTGACGCTGAGTTGGGATCTAATTCGGGATTGTAACTTGGACATGCGGCTTGATTCAATTGTAGGTGTGTTTGCCATCACTTCCCTGCGTGCACTTTTTGCCGTTCTCGGAGTACAATTGTTTCCTCTTCTCCAAGTGCACATGCCGCTGCCAGCCTTCTCTTTCGTCGAATGTGTATCATGGTGTTTCGTTCCTTCACTCCCGGTACGGTAATTGTTCGCGTTACGGGTTCTTGCGAATCTGGCACTGTCATCCCCCTCTGTAAAGATCGTTGCTCCGCCAAAGACTAATCATGTACGGCTTGTGCGGTATTGGCATTGTGGCTGATTGACACGGGATCTGACTAGGGATCGTATTCGGCATTGTGACTGGGGCATGTAGATACATAATTTGGTATCTCTGAATCGTGCTCTGAATATTGATCTGTATCATACTCGCTAGAACCTGACCGCCGGCAGTACATCATGTGTCTGCATATCTGCGGTGGATTGTAACTTTGTGGATTGAAATCATAGTAAGCAATCTCGAGAAGGGTATAACTCCGTATACCCTCAATGGCTTCATGAAAGAGAAGGAGGATGATTGTCATCCGTCTCGTGTGTCCCATCTCCTGACATCCATCTCCTGTCATACACCTCCAGTGATCCATATCCGGTCTCGATGCATATCCGGCCGCGATCCGTCTCCGGACGGGATCCATCTCTTGTGATCCATCACCGGCTGTGATCCATCTCCGTCTGCGATCGAGTTGATTCCAGCCATTAGTTTCCACCATGTGCATTGTTGCGCCTGTATGGGCCGCATTCCCTGCGTTCTCCTGTAACTCTGTAATGTCTCTAAAGGTCAATGTTACTGACCTCCATAATGTCCGTCTTCCATTGATTCTTCATCGCAGTCCCAAAATCCGGTGACATATCGTCCATCATAAGAAGATTACCACTCATCGATCCATCCTCATGGCATGGGATCTTTCAATACGAATCCACATCGATGATCCAGTTCTTGAGCACGTGATCTTAATCCACGCAATCGAGTCAGAACCATTCGACTCAACTTACTCAACTCCGATAAAGTGTAAATCGACCAATATTGTAAATTGTAGTCGGGCTGCAAGTCGATTGCATGGTCAATTGACTGATGCGGCAGGAGTGTATTCGCCTTGGCATTGTTGAGAACCTCCATAAAATCTATATAAGTTGCTGTGATAAGGATAAGTCCTCGATCATCTGTAGTCACCATCTGTGTAGTCAATGATTCCACCTGTCCGGACGGACCTGGTCTGGGGTCGGACTCAGCCCGGTGCGGTCCCACCGGAAGGTCGGACTGGACTGGGCCCCAGACTTGCTGTCTTGGACTGGACGGGCTCGGTCTGGAACAGTCCACACAAGATCATATTGATCAATTTCAATGTTGATCCAAAAAACTGAAAAAGTGAGACAGTAATGGCTGGAACCCTAACCCAGACACAACCCGACGGAAGATCAGCAGCCAAGGTCCAGTGGGAGCTCTGGTGGAAGATGGGAAAGGCAACGGGCTGGAAAGCTGGCCGATGCCGGCGGGCACAGCTGTCAACACTGTTTTCCATGGGGATATGTGACATGGTGGTGATGGACTTCCTGGCAGCCATGGACGTCGGGAAGTTCCCACTGGCGTGACGCATGGAGGCAGGAGCCGCCAGTCTGTCTCTTCTCTTCCTCTTTCTCTTCCGTTTGTCAGCAGGGATGGTGGGTAGTAGGTGTGAGCTCCGCCGTCTAACCAGCTCGCCCAGAGGCGGAGTGAATGAGGGCCTGTCGTACTCTAGCTGGAGTAAATACAGTATGAACAAACAACAACAACAACTCAGACACAATGTCACTTCATATCAACCACCCGCTGCGAGCAATCACTATGAACCAACCCGCCACTGCTAGCAAGCACCCCCACCAGAAACCCAACCATAACAAATGCTGAGAGCAAAAGAGATGGAAAACTATATACTTATATACAAGAGAGAGACAAGGAAATTTCAAAGGCGATTGCCAAAGCCTGGGCCCAATGCTGAGTACCAATGCCGAGCCCTCCTCCTTGCCATGGGGGCCGTAAGCCATTGGCCTCATGCCCGAGCCCGCCAACATCGAATATTTGGGAAGCCACCGGGGCCCAATCCCTACTCAACACGAAACGAGTGGTGAGCGGGGGCACCGATGAGAGATTCGGGACTCACACCTGTGCCACTTGCCCTCGACTCTAGGCAGCAACGATTCACAGTGAGACTCGCAATTGCATGCGAAGGCTCAAAACTGAAGAGGACCTACAACCACCCCACGTCAGGCGCCGCGATTTGCAGAGTCATCAAGAAAGAGCATGAACGAGGTCGAGAAGCAGAGACGATGCGCTGGCCCTACCATGAGAAAGAAGCGGCGATCAACAAGGTTGCACTGAGCAATGACACCGCAGCAAAAAGCGAGGCAGGACCTTGCGCGAGCGAGAGAGAGGCAAAAGTAGGTGCGGCGGTCTGGATGTGGTGGACAGACTGATCGCTAGCCATTGACGGCAGAGTGGGAACTGCGGCAGTATGCAGGCACAGAGGCGGCTGGAGAGCTTTCTGCAGCCAACTTGCCACCAGACGAATGGAAGTCTTCGACGCAGAACTATCGTCAATCGGACTCGCACTCCGGGAGTCATTAAAGAAAAAAGACACACTGCCGACACACTGAGTGACGAAAGAAGATGTCATCAGCGATTTGCAAGCAGCCATATGACGAACAGAGCACCTGGAACCAGGGCCCGGGCAGCATCTAGCCAGGTGGATTCACCAGTGCGTAAGTACTCTTCACGAAGCCGGCTTAGAGAGAGAAATCCACTGGGTACCAGGACACACTGGCATCCCCGGAAATGAGGATGCAGATCGCCAAGTGAATCTAGACAGAGAGGGCCGCAGATCAGGCACAGTGTGAGAGCGAGTATACACCTTGGCAGCGAACAGGACAAGACGAATCTCAGAAGCAAAGACAGCAGCCAAGGCTCAGTGGGAGGCCGACAAATGCAGCAAACATCACAGCTACAGACTCAAAGGCAAATCTGGGAGCAAGAGACCCATCCCAATGAATAGTGCGAAACCACAGCCAGCCAGGTTCTACCGACTGAAATCCGGACATGCGCCAGTGGAAACGTAACTAAAATGGTTAGGACTCCGAGTCAACGACAAATCCTGGTGGTGCCGCGGCAGAGACTGGAGAGTAGTCCAGACGCTGAAGCATCTCTTCCGCCACTGCAGCCGAAGGAAAGACCAGCAGAAGACACTCTGGAAAGAGGTGGGGAAAGCAACAAGATGAAGAGCGGGCAAATGCCGACACGTGCAGGTCTCTGAGCTGCTCTCCATGGACAAGTGCGATAAGGCGGTGATGGACTTCCAGATAGCTAGTGATGTTGAGAAGTTCCCGCCCAGACGTGCGGAGGAGGAGGAGGAGGAGTAAGAGCCGGCAGGCTCTTCCTGATTTCATCACATTTCCTTTGTAGTTCACATAGATTACCTTCAGATGCTTTGCTTTTCTTTTCCTTTTGTCAGAAGGGGACGACAGGTAGTAGGAGCGTAGCTCCGCCATCTAGCCGGCTAGCCCGGAGGCGGAGGGGAGTAAGGGGCTGTCATACTCTAAATCGAGTGAATACAGTATGATTAAAACAAAACAAAAAACGAGTGGTGAGTGGCAAGTGGCAAGTGGCATGTGATGAGGGGTGAGATGTGCATTGTGACTTGTGAATGGCAAGATGAGTCTACATGTATGAGTATATGTGTATGAGTCTATTTGTTGACTCAGTGTATCAGTAACTCCCAGCGTATTCGGGCCGATCTGGCCCGAGTGGACTGGTCCCAAGCAGTCCAGGCCAGTTCAGTCCAGGTCCCAAAAAATTGGGGATTGGTCCGATCCCGGTCCAAAAATTTCTTGGACAGGACCTGGACTAGACTGGACGGTGTCTGTCCGGACTGGTGGAATCATTGTTTGTCGTGGTGCCGGCTCCATCTGCAATCATTATTTCTCACTTCGTACTAGATATGGAGGGGTATGAAGGAATATCCCTGAGCCCGGATTCAAGATGGTTCGCCACAATAGCGCCAAGCCCCGCTGTCCAGTACTCCCTGCATGTCTCGGCGAGCCGACAACGTTTACACGAGTAGACCCTTGGGAATCGTATTCTGGCCGTTGCCGCCGTTGCTCCCTGCTCGCCCGTCCACTGCCTGGTGCCTATCTCACCAGTAGAGATGCTTTCCACGGTCACTCCCAGGAGCCCTGTACGAACTCCCACTCTTAGGAAGAACGTCCAAACGACCTGCTCACTGGCCAGTAGATCGTCAATAGCAGTAGCTCCAAGTATTTGTATATGTGAAGTACAGCCACCTTGGGAACGCGCCTCCTCCCTGGCCGTGATCCAGGTACATTCCCGGGGCATACTAGATGGCCTGCCCGGTCCACTGCCACCTCTTCCGCTCACCCTGGGGTTGCAGAGCCAAAGGTCGAATGCTTTGCATGTCGACGTTAGGATTCCTGGACTTGTACCAAGGTAACCCAAACTCAATCTTCAGCTCGCAGTGGGTCCACCGCAGCTGTCACCATGTGTACGAATTAGCTCGCTCAGTGAATCACGTACTTGTCACACCCAATTGGAACTGTCTGACAACTATACAACCGTCCATTCCCACGTCTGGATACGACATATCAATTGAACCTCTTTGCGCTTTAAGTACATATGGGATCCGCTGGTCTCCTGGGATTGCCCAGACGGTCCATCCTCCGGTAGCCTGTGGATCCTTAGAATCCCAGCTACATCTTCACCATTGTATTCCTAAAAACCCTGTTCGTATGCCATCGTATGGGCACATATCCGTATTCGCTCCTTGGCATATGGTTGATGAAATTGAATAGAGTTGGCGGGGATGGCTCTCTCTCCTCACAACGATCTGATTCGGTTGTCCAATCAGGTGCGAAAGGTGTTAATCGACAACGGTGATAATTGACAAGGGTAATCATGAATTCAATCTCTTAGCTACTTTAGAACATCCGAGGGTTATTGTACTGCCCAATCGGAGCTGCCACGCGATCTGCGATCGCAGCTACACTATCTTGAACTCTGCCCGTCGAAAGACCAATGACACCAGTAATCGTAGTTGATTCAGTAACTCGCTGACCGTATGTAGCCTTGTACGACTTACGTAGCCTCTGCGGTAAACTCCTAACATATCCGTAACATTGATAACTTGATCAAGTCGTGTAGAAGGCAATCGCGATTGCAACTGCCGTCAACGTTGTGGATCGACGTGAATGGCACGTATTTCTGAAACCCTCCCTCATCCTCCGTTGGTGCACTTCGCGGCTTCGCTCGGCTCAGAGGAATATAATCGTACGTGAACTTAGGTGTGCAATTGTGGCATGAGTCGTATCGATAGTTCGCATGCGATTGCGCTAGATGCATAAGGATCAAAGGAATCTCGGGAAAAGGGCTGGCTTGGGCATTGCCGGTGACGCGACTCTGGTGGACGTATGGGCTCTAGAATCGTCCCTTTCATCGTCAATTGGCTCAATTGGATTGTAACTTATCGAATCTCTTTGATGAAGCGATTGATAGCCTTCAAGTTCTCGTATGATGAATTCATTGCAATTGACTTCGACTGACTTGGTAGCTGAAGCGTCTCCAGGCCAGTTGGCCTCTGGAATCAACTCGGGATTGTCTCTGCTACTGTTAACCTCAATTGGGTATACTTGCCTAGCCTAGTTGCATCAGCAATCTGTCGCTGCCAATTCTGGGCGATTACTCCTTCTTAAGTGTTGCGACGCATCTCTGGCCAATTGGCCTCTGGAATCCATACGAAATCATCTCTGTTACCATTAACGTCAATTCAATAGACATATCTAGACACTTCGCTGATGCAATCAGTGCTCTCAATTTGGATAATCTCTCGGGCGTAGATTGCATGTCGTGACGCGTCGGAAAGGGGTAATTCATGAAATCCAGTATGCGAAACGTATCTGAAATTACAGAGCGATAATAGTGTAAAGGCATACGCCCGTTTATGGCCTCGTTGGAAGGTATATCAGTAGATATGGTTGCACACGTGGATGTCAATAGTGTAGAGTAGTATACCAGGATATTAGGATAAGATTATCGCTAAAGATCTAAGGCTCGTGGCGAGCCGACTATATAAAGTGGGTATTACCCGGCCCTGGACATGTCACGTGCAGCCGTGCCGTTTTTTTGTTTTAATCATACTGTATTCACTCTACTTAGAGTATGACAGCCCCTTAGTCCCCTCCGCCTCCGGGCTGGCCGGCTAGATGGCGGAGCTCCACTCCTACTACCCGTCATCCCCTTCTGACAAAAGAAAGAAAGCATCCAAAAGTGGCAAATATATATCATACAAAGGAAAAGGGATGAAATCAAGGAGAGCCCGCCGGTCCTTACTCCTCCGCCGCCCGTTGCCCGCCGGCTCTT
>Ga0307512_10004196_pt1 | contig 15949 bp, 20 predicted proteins | sample 14_EM_MG_FD_200267 | JGI IMG/M metagenome (GOLD analysis project Ga0307512, IMG submission 200267) | Populus trichocarpa ectomycorrhiza microbial communities from riparian zone in the Pacific Northwest, United States - 14_EM | ecosystem: Host-associated > Plants > Roots > Unclassified | place... | reverse complement strand
AGACAGCATCTCATTTACATCTCATCTTGTCATACAACGAAAATACACACTCTATCTTTCCCAACTTTTGGTCTCACTCGCTCTGTCGGTGGATCCACGCAATTGCGTGGATCCTCACAGCCGGGTAGTATCATATCTTCTCACCTTCTTCCTACGCTCCTCGAGCTTAATGTAGAAGGAACGCGAGGAGAGATTTTCGCAGCGTCACCTATTGCATTGCAATCCCGATGCAAGCGTGTACCCAATGAACCCATTCCGACGTATGGCCACAGTTGGCCACAACGCCAGACTGTTTGTTTAAAATCGGAGACCGACAGAGCGAGAAGAAACGGCGAAATGGCGATCGGAAGGCGATATGCAACGCGACGCGTGGTATTGACGCCGGGCGCGGAGTAATCCGCCACCGGGGTGTCTCTGACGGCTCTGACGGAGCGCATCAACTCTGACGGAGCCATTCCGCCCGGACGGAGATGTCTTTTGCTGATGTGTACTCCCAACCTAAATGACACTTTAACAATATTAATTATTCTCTGGGAATCTCAATCCCACAATAATCGAATCGCCTTAAAACCCAACCTATCTGGTCCAGGTGGCTTTTGAACTGACTGGCAAAACAGAGCCTCTTGGATGTCTTCATCAGTTATCTTTTTCCACATTTCTCCTCCCTCTTCTTGGGCCTTTCTCTCGACACGCTTCAAAGGTTTCGGAAACGCTTCTTCTTTTATCAACGCTGCGGGTTCCTCCCAGGACTCCGCCACTACCCCATTCCTGGATCTCAAAGATTTTGTCATTTGTTGTCCCCCTGGTTTCGTATATCTCAACGCATGCCAGACCTGATCCCTGGTGGCTGAAGTTAAAAACTTCCTCCACATTTCCGTTTTCAACTGTTGTATCATCCTTCTGAGGTTACTTCGCTGCCTTTTAACTTGTTGCTGCATCGCTTCCCCTTTCTTTCAAGCTCTCTTTATTGATCCCAAAAATTTTCGATTTTCCGCGATCTCCGCCATCCACGACCTCTGAGATCTCGCGCAAATCTTTATCTTTTTGCTGCACCTATTAAGATGATTAACAAAATTTCGCTGTATCCACTCAGCCTCCATCTGGAAATCCTCCTCACTACTTTTTTCATCCAAGACTGGTCTCTTTGAGCTCTTATCCTTGCATTCTTTTTGTGCTTTTTTATAATTTTCTTCCTCCTCCTTCGACTTGAGCCCATCAATATCCCATCCAGTAACTTTTTGTCACACTTTGGCTCCTTCCCCTACATCTGATCCTAACTGCGCACGCACTATGGCATGATCCGAAGTAGTTGCCCAATCGGTTGACGTCTCTAGTCTATCAGCCATTGAGGCTTTAGTAATACAGAAGTCAATAAGCGATCCCGAAGTTTCGACATTTCTCGTATTGAGATGGGTCTCCTCCCCATCCGTTACATCGATCAAATTGTACTCATCCATAAGATTTTGCAAAAAGTTTGCGTCTCGTTTTGGTGGGCATTGCGGGTCCCATCTATCACTGTGAGCATTCCAATCTCCTCCCAAGAGAATCTTTTCTTGCTCCATGATCTCATTCCATCTTGCTGTCTGTGCTGGTCTGCCTTGACTTCACATTCCTCCCTCTTGTCTCAGCTGATCGTACACATTCACCAATCTCATTTTTCTACCCAATGGGTACTTTATATCAAACACCTGTACATCTCAGTCTCCCCCCTTATCCACTTCTGAAAATTCCAGGTGTGTATCTCTTCTTATCGCAGTCATTGTCCATCCTCCTCGAACCAACCTATATCCTGGGTGGCTAATGTAGTATCCTTCTCTTTCCACATACGGTTCTTGCAACATCACAACATCAGCCCCGCAAACAATTCCTTTTTCCAACACCATCATAGTCGCATCATACCCCCTCCCACAATTATGCATTATGCACTTCACCATTGCTTCATGGGGGGTTCTTTGATCCCTGCATTAGAAGATTCTCCTTCAGTCTCTTGGGTCGCTACAACCTGGACTTCCGGCTCCTTATCATTTTGCTCATCGCCCTGAGCTTTATCTTCGGCTTCTGCAGTCGACGGTCACCCATCCTCTGTACAATCCAGCGTCTTCAGTTGATCGGTTGTCACATTTCGATGTTCCCATTCTCTTATCTTCCCGGTACGCCTTTCTTCTCTCGCCGTGTTAATGGCCTCTTGTTTCTTAACGCATCAATTTGCCTTCGCAATATGTTTTCCCTTGCAGTTGACGCACTTATCAACATTATGGGTGCAGTTCTGTCCTGCATTAGCTTTGCAACCTACCACATTGCACTTATGATCCTGTGATGGATGCCTCCCCGGGCACAACATGCACGCCGGCATCTTCAAAGACCCACACTACGAATCAACATGTCCCCATCTGCTGCACACTCCACAAAAGGAGTCCGGTCCGGCGTTCATGAACTTCTCCACATCATACTTCACTCCTGCCGCCAGTAGACCTCCCTTCAAAACCTTTTTGGCCATCTTGCTTCCCTTGACCATGAACACAACCGTAGATGCTTTTTTCCCCTCCGCCTTCTTCTTCTGTACATCTTTCGGTCCTCCAATCCAGTTGATGGCAAGGGGCAACACCACCCCCTCGTTCTCAGCCTGCAATTCTTGTCTCAACTTTTCAAGGCCTCCACCGGTCTTCTTCGCCAAATACCTATCAAAGTTAACACCGTGCATCGTCACTCTCTCCTAGAGTTCATTTGTCTCAATGTCCACTATTCCAGCGTCCACTATTTTCGCCGCGCGTATCACAATCTCTCGGTACCGAATCAACATTTCGGCCGTTGCTCCCAGAGTTGTAATCGTTGATAGACATCCTCGGGTGTTCTTCGTAACTCCCCAGATGTGAACAAAATGCGGAACCTTCGCCTCAAAAAGTGCTCTGTTCACTTCAGACAAAATATCCAAATCCTTCTTCTGATAAAGCGGTAGGCCATTATCCCTCTTAAAGGTGACCCTCCTCTTCTCCATCGAATTTTGTCCTGGGGGAACTGGCTTCATTTCTTCCTACTTTTGCTGTCTCTTCACTTCAACAAAGCCATCTCCCTTCTTCTTTTGCTGCTGCCCGGATTTTTGTTGTTGTTGTCGATGCTCAGGTTGCTTCTTTGGAGGTGCAGCCGCCCACTGCACCCACGTCTCCTTCTTCGTTTCTTCCGGTTTCTTTGCCGGCTGTTGTTGTATAGACTTCTTGACCTCCGGCTTCTTCTTCTCACCTGCCTTTGGTCCCTTTGGTGTCTCCCTAACCTCCGGTTTTTTTGCCTCCTTCTTCTGTTGTTCAGGTACTGCTGGTACTACCGGTCTCTTCGCAATCGTAAACTGTCCACTCGGGGTGAACCTCGGAAACTCCTGCCTCTGTTCTCCAGGTGGAATAACCGGTGCATGTTTTGATGCCTCCGACTCCTGTTCCTCCACCTCCATTCTTTCGAGCACCCTTGCTACCGTCTCATTCTCCTCCTCCGAAAAAGTTGCGCCTGGCTCAAACTCGATATCGCTCATTCCATTTTTTTCAGGGGTGGCTTCTACCTGTTTCCCCCTTTGAATTTCTGTCTTTTTCCTATCTTCTTCAGATGCATTCTCAAACCTCTTCACCACCCTATTCGTCAGATGATCTATCATTCCTTCCATGCAATTTTTCATCGCATTTTCAATCGTCTTAGCCATATTCACCGGTGCGATCTTGGCCAATTTTCTCTCAATCTTGCTCAATCTTTCATCAAGCTTTTCCGCCCTTTCCAACGCATACTCCCTCTCCACCTCCACTTCAGTGAGTACATTCTGGGCAATTTTTCTTGTCGACCCAATTGTTGCATCAGTATGATTTTGCCTCGCTGCAATGTGGCTCGCCTGCTCCCCACACCAATCCGAATAGCTATCATCATATTTCGCTTTATTGATCATAAAATCCCTCAGCCCATTAGTGTTCTTAAGATACTCACCAATAAACGCCTCAAGATTAACTTCCTTCTTCTCATTGGTCACCTCACCTGCAGGCTTAGCCCAATCAGCCTCCAACTTTCTCCTGCTTGGTGTCTGCGGCATATTTGGGATTGGTCGTTCGGGCGTTTCTGGCCTCTTCACTCCCTTCCTCTTATCGCGCTATTTTCCCTTCTTTGTTGGCGTCATGTAGGGTGACTCGTCCCTCCACTCCACCTCCGTCATTGCATCATCACTGATGTCGCTGATTTCGAATTTTCTCGGAATGGGTGTGTAGACTCTCCGGGTCTCTTCCATTCCCCCCTCTTTTTCGGCGTATTGGCTGACATTTTCCTCCAATTGAATGTACTTGCGTGCGATAATTCCGGCGCTCACCCTAGGAGTCAAAAAAGGATCCTGGGGAAGAGCGCTCAAAGGTAGGCCCAAAAGGCTTCCCTCATAATGTGTAGATGGCAAAGGGGACAAGACCCTCTCCCTTGATGTTTGCGATGGAAAAGAAATTTCGCTTTCCCCGTAATTCGTAGTCTGTGGTGGTGCCAATGAGGAATTGTCACTCGAAATCGTAAGAACGGCGGGTGGACGCCTATTTCCATATTCATCAATAACTTGAGCCATTCCCCAAATCGGTTCAATAGCCTGGCTTGGATGTCCCTCTGCCCTCACTTCGGCATTGTGAATCCTAATTCCCTGATTAAACTGTTCTCTGGTCAAGGTAACCGCCGCCAGTTGAACCACCAGATAATCACCCAACTCCTCCCTAGCGATTTCAGAAGTCGTAGCTGTTCCGTCCGAGTCCGTAGAAATCTGGCCCGCACGATCCTTGAGCAAGTCACTGATGTGACTGCTAGAGACGGTCGAGGCCCCCTCATCACTGGAGGTTTCCAACACCGCCGCCGCGGCCCTATCTTCCTCTTCTTTTTTGTCCACGCTCTCCTTAGCCTTCTGGAAGGTGGTCATCTTTTTAGCTCCGAAGAGGCTCATCGTCATCTGCTTCTAAGTGGTTGAAGTTCGTTCAACTGAAAACCGAAGAAAAAATTTTCTCACGATGTCAAACTTGATTGGATAAAATCGGTCTTGGCAAAACTAAAAGGTGGTGTGGTGTGTTGTCGGAGGTGTTCTAGAGTACAGCTAGAGTATGCTTTGTACGCATGCATGCGCACTCAGCTGGCATCTCCAGCTGAGTCTGGAACGACCATCATCATTGTGAAATCATGATCCCCATCAGCCCAGCTGAAGCCCATAAGCCGTACGTCAGGGGGGCGGTCCATATATGCAACAGTTATGAAAACACGTTCTTTCATTGCGGTTTGGAGCGCTCTGACTATTCGAGGCGTCTCGGTAATAAGCCCTCTTGTGACTTTACTTTCTCTCTTCTTCTAAGCCCATTTTACCTGCACCTGCATCTGCACCCACTTTCATGCGTTGTCTCAGACCCTCGATTGATGACGGGAAATGGATGCGTAATGCTAGGAGTACTGTTTCTAGACCTCAGCCGAAGCCTAACAATCGCAACGAACGCATGCTATATCGCTCGTGACATCGGGCGGGCATTCGCTATCTGGTCTGATTTCAACTACGAGAATACGATGCGTCGAGATGGCACAATGCTAAGTAAAATATACACACTTACCGCCACGGGGCCGAAGGACATAACCGTTCTACCGAACCCCATCACTACCACTGCTAGATCCTCCTCCTCTTCCCCAATGGCAGACATCGCAAAGCGGGGGTAGTGATTACGCGCCCGAGAGCTCCAAGAGGATCTTCGGATTCTTTTACAATTTTTAGCAATGCCTCCTACAGGTTCCGGGCTCATCCTACGGGCTCAAGAGGTTCTATAGCGCCATGTGCCACTGATACCTCGTGGGATCCTGAGCTATATATGGAAGAAGTCAGGAATCGAGAGGGATATGAGTGGGGATTCAGGACTAGGGATGGTAGGAATGGGACCAGAGGATACGACCGAGGTACTGGACAAACCTTTTGCCCTTGGGGTCCAGCACTCTAAGCCGTGGTTATGTGCATCTCGGTTTTCATCCCAGGTCCAGCACCTAAATGAATATAGCATGAGAATATGTGGAGAAATTATCTTGAGCAACCAACCTGTTTACAACTACCTGGAAACAGAATTGGAAGGTTTCGACCACTTCAGTTGAAGTAAGGTTTGTCTGCGCTTGAAATCATTGGCTGAATACAATGAGTCTAGATGCCTTCCGAGTATATATGCGTCAGGACATATTCAGTATAAGCCTCAAAGACCAATTAATAACCTTGCCGTCCTACCGAGCAAATGTAGACTCCCTGTTGAAGGAACTCGGGCATACTAAGGACGACTGACGCCCTCTAGCAAGACCTCTACGTAGCAAATACCGGGACATTCGGGGAAGACATATTCAAGGCGATTGAGAGGAGCGAGATCTGGAAGCCAAAATTGAATTGCCTAAAACGCAGGAAAACAATGGATAAGAATGATGATTTTATATCTTCAGAAGCAATGTTCCACGACAGACCACCTATTGATGAAAAAGAGTTCGTGGCCGTAGCAGTATATTCGATAAGAATTGCTATTGAATGTAATACATCTTTGTATGAGTACGATAGGGCGGAGGCGCCAATTGCAAACCCGACCATCTATTTTCCTATCCTATCAGAGTAAAAACAAAGGGCTTTATTCAGGAGAACCCTCTATAGAACCATATTATGCAGCATTACCCCCACATCTGTAGAATGACCCTATGTTTTGTGGGTTCTATGTAGAATAACCTTCCCTGGGGACTTTCTTACGCAAAATAACCCTTAATTGAAAATAAATGTCCCTGAAACCATTCACCTTGAGGTAGGGCTTAATAATGAGGTATATAAATACTATACCTACATTTTCTGCATTATTAGGGGTTAAGGGGTGAGATTTGGCATTGGTGGATGTTTCCTGTCATAAAAGAGATAAGTTGTCATTGACAATGCATCAAAACTCACATGGGGCTATCATCTTTGACAACCTAGTTTAACATGTTTTCCTCACTCCTAGGCTGTTAGGTATTTTCGGCTATCACAGTTGTTGACCTTGCAGTCCATTGCAAGCCTTACAGGTGTATTTGAGTGACAGCCTAATGACCTTCATGTCAGGCTGTCAGGCTTGTCAGATTGTCAAGAGATGGCCGCTGCGGTAGCCATCGCCGTAGTAGCCATCGCCGTAGCAGCCATTGCCGTAGCAGCCATTGCCGTAGCAGCCATCGCTGTAGCAGCCATCGCTGTAGCAGCCATTGCCGTAGCAGTAGCCATCACCGTAGCAGCCATCACTGTAGCAGCCATCGCCGCAGCAGTAGCCATCACCGCAGCAGCCATCACCGTAGCAGCCATCGCCGCAGCAGACTCTGCCATTGACAACCACCACTCTCACCACCATCACCATCACCATCACCATCACCATCACCATTACCATCACCATCACCATCACCATCACCATCATAATAATCACCACCATATACAGCAGCTGCATGCTTCGCACCCATGTATACACATAAAATTATGGAAGCAGTGGGAATGTAATCTGGAGATGAAAGTAGATCCTAAAAGTGATAAATCCATCTTCCCAATTCCAACACTTGCTGCTATATGCAGCAGCAAAGATGGGAAGCTGGTGAAATCTGCAGCTCTACACTGTAACCAAAAAAATTCTCATCACAGCAACACCCTCTACTACCAACAGGTTGATGTCAGGTTGTTAAACCTATTAACCTAACCACTGTGCTAGCATTACACACTACTGTAAGCCTGTCAACTCTACCAACCTTCCCAGACTTGTGCTACTGTCAAATCAGACAGTCTTACATTTCGGTGTTGCTAACAAATTGGTTTTCCACATGTCAGCTTGCAAATTGAAACAGCACCACATCAACCTAATAAAACATGATAGCCTCACTTCAAACCCATGTGAGGCTTATGTACTTATTCGAGCCCCCCATAGTGTATGCTCTCGTATACCAGACTTTCCGGGTTCACTTCGGAGCTTGCGAGCGAGGCGAAAAAGTCTAGGCACAAGAGTATTGCTACTACACATCATAGGATACGACGAGCCTGCCAATCAATCACTCAATTAAAACCACCTCGCAATATGTACCTAAATTCTCTACAAATACTTACATTTCATGCAAAGACTAAGTGAACAGGTATGATCGAACTACGGTCCGTCCGTCCCCGTTTTAAATTCACGTGTCGCGCGTTCTCTTGAGCCCCCCTCCCCTCCCCCTTCTCCTGATTTATCGCGTACTGAGTCTGTCTTGACTCTTGTGGTTGCTCCCTTTGGCTTCCTTTGATCACTTCTTTGGTAATGCACAAGATTGTGAAGCATGCGGTCTCTACAAGGAATCTGTTTAGCAATACCTACAACTAAAGGGCTGTTGAAGCATGGTTGTTATCTTATATATATTGCGTACTCTATATATCGTTTTGGGTTGTTTTGGTCTACCTATTTGCAACGTTGCACGCTACCTACATCCCTGGTTACCGATCCGCACCGGATGGGTAGCATTTCAAAGACTCTGGCACGGATATGCACGCCATCAGCGGGTACTTTAGACCCAAGCATACACACACAGCAACCTCCAAGCAACCCTCTAGCCGCCGCACCAGATAAACTCGGGAGTCTCAACTTCGACTGCCTAGTACGGATATGCTTTGTTACATTCAAGGGCTTTGAATAATGCTTTAAGAATTGCCCTTGTATGTGAGTCAAAAGAATAGACATTAACATCCCCTGTGGCGCAATTGGCTAGCGCGTAAGACTGTTAACTTCAGAGTTTCACTCAGGGTTCTGCAATCTTGAGGTTGGAGGTTCAATCCCTCCCGGGGGAGGTTCTTTTTAAGTTCCTGAGGCTGTCCGTGCTGTGTTTTTTTCTTTGTTAGAGCTAGTACTGTCGGCCAAATCCAACAGACGCCATTCAGAGAAAACACCGCATCTGGAAAATCGCGGACACGAAGAAAGAACACCTTGGCTCGAAGAATGATGGATTGAATTGAACAGGAAAGCGAAGGAAGAAGAGAATATAAAAGCGAGACAGCAATGTAAAAAGCAGAGTCACTAGCGTAGAACAAACGTAGAACAAGAATAAGCAAGCGCAGGATGACAATGTGACAATGTTACAACACAACAGAAGGCCATGTCAAAGCACATTCTTTCTCTTCTTCCCTTGCACATCACTCCTTTCATTTCCGATCCCCCCCCCCATTCACCACATCTTTCCGACTGGTACCATCACCAGTACCTCAACGCACCTCCCCCGTATATAAGGTTAGGTGATAATAAATAACGTATTAGTTTAGATTGTCTGCGCGCTCACTACATGTCTAACAGCTTTCTGCAGAGTTATAAACCCGTAGCTTTGTAATCCTCGACGCCGGCCTCCTCACAACAGCAGTGTTCATACAACCGCTTATCAGGGAATCTCCTATCAATATCATACACCTAAAAAGTGTTTACAACCTGACTACCGAATATGGAATTCCCGTAAATGTTTCTGGCGAAGTAAAGACAATACGACAGCGGTTCAGTTGTTTCAAGTCCAATCACTCGCGATCGGTCACGAATCCGTCACTCGCTTAATCATTTCGTCACTGTTGCGTGTATGCGTGGACCTGACATGATCTGACCGTAAGCAAGGCACAAGACACACAATTTTCTTGTATATATCCCGAGTTTTTCTCCTTTCTCTACTCTGTGCCTACGTCTATACACACATACGGTTCTCCTCTCCATATCGCAACAAATACGAGAGAGTGGTGACCGTTGTGTGACCTTTTACCACCCATTTCCACCGGATATGCAACTCACTCAGCGGACGGTATACCTTGTCCAAGGGCAGCAATTCAAAATACAGCGTAAGGCGAGCTTTTGGGCATACCTTTAGAATGTAGTCCTAATCAGGGACCTCCAACCATTCCCATCCAGTATGCACATTGGGTGGAAGAGTTCCATTGTCGCAATCAGCGATAATGGATAATTTCTGACACTCATTCTGTAGCATAGGCGAATACCTTGAGATCTTGGGTCTTCTCCCCCAGCTACCGCTTACCTCCATTCAAAGTTGGCCTGGTGAGCCGCAAAGATCAGCCCACCAAGATCACGGAATTTGAGAGCTAAGGAATGTCAGCCTTGAAAAGCTAGGCAACTAGCAGATCCCAGACACCATCCCACGGATGCGAGTCTCTACCAGCACAGAACTCAACAAGCGGCAGATGGTTGCCATCAGATCGTTCAGCAGCAGCCCATCGAGGAGGTCATCAATTCCCGGCCCGGCGACCATGGTTCCAGAACCGGTAAATCCCGACTGTTGTTCGAGAACATTACGGAAGCTTACAAAAGGGCTAGAGTAGATGAACCTCTGGCGCTGAAGATATATGTACGTTTTGCCGAGGAACTTGAGAAGATGAACTTTCGTTCGCTAAGTCCAGATACAACGTGGCCGGGGGTACTGGTAGACTATGTCCTCACTGATGACATCAATCGGATCAGGCGCCCCGCCGCTAAACTCTTTGAAGTTCCAAAAGCTAATTACGAGGTCTCTTGAATGGTACCTTGATACACTAGCACTTTTAGAGCAGTTTCGACAGCAGCCTATTGGCAAGATGAGATTCTTGGCTGGTGGGTGTGATGTCTCCTGCCTGGTAAGTGATATACTTGGTGGGTTGGATGCTTTCTGGCGGTAAAGTGGTGGTAGTGGTGGAGTATGAAGCTACTAGCCTAGGAAAAAATTAACAATCGCCTTGAAAGTTCAACCTATACCTGCATTTTGTCATCTAATTTCCATTCTCCTATGTCCAAAAAAGGGTTCTTGACTAACAGACTACTTTCGGGCGTCCAAAGAATTCATCTACCACTCTATTTAGGTCTCAAGATGGTTGGAAACTTCTTTTCCCTGAGTGTTTCTAGCGGCACGAGTTGATATTGGGCCAGGGGTGTTAGCTACACAGCTTCGCCGCCTGTACTAGCTGGGCAGGAGATATCCCACCTACAAAGTGTACCAATTTCTGGTCAGGAGATACCATCTCACACCGGTGCACCAGCAAAGTACATTACTTTCTGGCCAGGAGATATCCTACCCACTAACAAAAAATCTTACTAAATATCACAACTTTACTTTTTTCCTTTACAAGTTAAAAAGCAGTAGGGGTATTCACGCATACATATTACAAGTTATGGTGGCGGCTTTGCCGCCCTTTGGAGGTACCCAGATAGATCATCGCCAGCTCAACTCCCAGGTATACCTTACCCCTGGCTTTCAAGTGCTTGGAGGGTACCAAAAGTTGGGCACACTTCCAAATATGATATCAAGTCCTGGCAGCCATTTTGCTGTGCTAGAACATGTAAAGATAATCTAGTGATATCTATGACTTGATTTGTGTGAAGGAAAAAAGCTGAATGTACCACCTGGTTTCTCTACCAAATACCACACATATGGTGCCATGCCACCCTCCACATCAATGACTGTCTGTATCCAGGTGAATATTCTGCTAAATAGACTATCCAGCCACTCCGTGGGTAGTTTCTGTTGAGGGACATTAAGGTGGAGAAGAGGAATGGAGAAAGGAATCAAGACTACAGTAGCAAAAGGAGTGAGGCTCTATGACTTACTCAACTGCTACTGAGATACCCTATGATTTGTAGTGGTGAATCAGTGGATCTAGAAGGCAGAAGGCCTATCTTCAACATTCCACCATACTTCTTGCAGCAGTGTAAGGGGATTTTGGAGGGAACAGTTCTAGCTGGAGGAGCATAAGAAGAGGGTGACAGGATTTGATAGAACACCCAGCCTTCAGGAACTACACATATTGCATGGATCAACAAAAGCTCTACATGAGTACATGCAACCAAGAGCTGGAAAGAATAGAGTGTGTATTTCATTGTGAGGTAAAATGATACATCCACAAAAGTACAAATCAACATTAGCCCACACTATGCATACATGTGTACATGGACAGCTCATAGCAAGCTTCCGGTAGACTTCTATACACATCAGTGAAAAACGTTTCCGTCCAGGCGGAATGGCTGTGTCAGAGTGGACACGCTCCATCAGAGCCGTCAGAAACACCCCGGTGGCGAAATACTCCGCGCCTGGCGTCAATACCACTCGTTGCATTGCATATCGCCCTCCGAGCGCGCTTTCTCAGTTTCTTCCCACTCTGTCGGTCTCCTATTCTGAACGAACACTCTGGCATTGTGGCCAACTGTGACTATACGTTGGAGTGGGTTCATTGGATGCACCCTTGATTTGGGATTGCAATGTAATGGGTGACGCTGCGAAAATCTCTCCTTGCATTCCTTCTACCTGTGCACAAAATGCAATTCTCTGTTTACTAATTATACGCATCATTCCAAGTCGCCAGATCTATGTGGTTATTGACAATCTATAGCTCGTTCTTCCTGTCTCCTGTCTTACTACTAGGAGCTATCTCTGGAATTACGTGCATGCAGCCAATGATGTTTCCCACGCTGAAAACTTGCAAAGCATCAGCTGCCGGTGCATATCTCACTTGTACAACTTTCGAGACGAAATGCAAGTTACCTGAGTTTTCAGGTATTGTGGTCAGCGCCAGGGCTAACCAGTACTCAACGAAAGCTCCAACCCCATTTAGGAGCTTGATTTCGAATAGTCATTGCAGTTGCCATGGGAGACGCCCATTCAGTGTGCCATAACACCTCCCCGGGCGTTGCTTTACCCACACCTAGTCGTTTCGTCAAACCCCTCCATGCCAGCTCCGGCTTCCTGTGGATCGACACATCTGAGATATGCGTTCGCCAACTAAACCCTGAACTTCAATTTCAATACCATGCTGAATACAGAGCTCAATTGCGTGAAGTTGTTCGTCCAATATATACGCCTTGTTACAACTCGTATGCTTGATAAACTCCCCTGTGCCACATTATATTGCCACGCGATGCGTTGCGTCTGGCGTATTGTCTAGTAATGCTCTGAAGTCTTTGATCATAGCATCAAGATGCTCTCCAGCACCGCGGTTTTGGAGTCCCATGAATTCGGACTTCGCATATGACTGGGACCTCAGGGGGGCAGCCAGATCAGCACCAGAAGGGAGGACCTTGCCGGTGGCAGCGCTGTTCTCCCAATGCTGAGCGAAGGCTTGGAGATTGAGCTCTCTGATTTCGAAGCAGAGAATGCTACGCTGAAAGGTGATTACTTGTGGCAGGTCGTTGAGATCAAGATTGGAGGTGTTCCAAATGTCCTTGAGGTTCATTTTATGTGCTCGTTCATGTCTCTCGGCAGGATTCAGTTGCCAGGTTCCGTATCAACAAATCTGTTCGACCCACTGAGATATCCAGTGGATCTTCGGAAAGTTGAAGTCGGCATCTAACTCCTTGGAAACATCTATCTTGTGGCTGATATAATCCCACCAGGTGTTCATTTCGCGCCACTTCTTGGATGGCATCCAGGTTTGGGCATTTGTTTCCTCGTCTACCTTTCGCTTCTTCTCGAGTTCCATCATCAGAGCAGTGGCTTTGGCCATTGCCTTTTTGCCGGCTCACCCGAGTAAGAAATCATCTTTGAAGGAGTGAAAACGACGCAAGGCATCCTCCATGTAGCCCAATGTTGCATCATTGTCAGATTTATATTGAGCATACATATAGATTTCTAACAATGCCTGTGTGCACTCAATTGTGCGATTCAATATGGGACGCTGAGCGGGGCTTCCGCCTCATAGAGACTGGGTTACAACTTCAAACAGGTACCGGCTCATTTCCTTCATCTCCTTCCCATTCCACTGAGAACCTTCCTCACATGACTTAGTTTTTGGTGTGAGGTCAGAGTAAGCAGGCACAGATAACCAGATTGCATTGTACTTGTCGAGCCGTTCGTGTGTCTTCAAGCAGTGGAAAAGCCACTTCTGGAGGTGATCAAGCATGCCGATCTGAATTGTATGGAGGAGGTTGGGCTTCCAGAGGTTGCTCACAATGCAGGGAATATGTCGAAACTCATTGAATCCTTGGTGAACTTGGCGTGACGAGAGTTCAGCATCGGCTGCCTTGGTGTTTGCATCGCTGAGCGTTCTATATAGGTTGTGATCCCGCCGGGGGTGTTCCTCGTCAGGAGGGACATAATCTCCTAGTTGGTTCTTTGTACACACACACCTACAACAGACATGCCGCTCGAGATGATGTAGGTCGCTATACTGTGGGCAATCTGCAAGCCATGCTGCAAAAACTGGTTTGCAATGCCTGATGTTGCCATCTGGACAGAGATCATTGTAATATCCACTCTCAGCGCTGGGATTTGATTCGAAGGTGACAGGCTGGAGTACCTGCCGGAGTACTTTGTTCAGCACCTCTCGGTTTGTTTGCCGCTACTCATCAAGTCGCTTCTGAGGAATATTGCGGTTATTGATCGGAATCGGCTGGAGAGCGACCATTACTACGCTGTATGTTGAGGGCATCTGGTGGATCTTCGAAGATAGATTGCCGATTGTCATATATACAGGCCACTCTTCCTTGATGCCAACAAAATTCGAGAGATGCGTTCCGTCAGACATGAAGATCAACGGAACCAGTGTATAACCCTTTAGAGCATTGACTTAACATCGATTAGCACGTTATTATCTTAGAGTATCTCTCCTTACCTGTGTCTCCCACCAACAGTCCGCAGTGTGCATTTTGGTATAGAGGTGCTTAGGTGGTGTATCGCTGTTAAAGCAACACTGAGGGGCGTAAATGTGATGCTCGGCAAAACGGTGGTTGCCGCATCAACCATCACATGGTCTTGATGATGTCTCGACTCCAGTTTTTGATAGGGCGTTGGTGATTGTCATTCCATCTCATATCCTCGAGAGTGTGTAGTTCCCACTCCCCGAGAGTCTGATCATCTGGCATGCTAGCCACTAGCTTCTGGATGCCATCCCCGTTTGTGTAGGTTGGGAAACGCAGAGCGGTGTTTTCTTACTTCACGTCAGCAAAATGTATTTCAGTCTCTGGAAGACTCCAGGAGTGTCTGAGAGGATGTGGAGTGCAAACTTAGAAGCGTCAATTTCAGGAGAGTATCAGACCCTAGGAGGGTATTCCGGCCGGCCTTCAGAGTAACTGGGATCTCTGACGACAGGTACCGGAGTAACTGTGATCTCTGATGACTGATACAGGAGTACGATGGGACTGATTGTGATTAGTTTGGGAGCACATTGGAGCGCCGGAGAGAACCTTGGGTGCACCTGGGAGTGTCGCCAAACCAACGCGGGAATCACAAACAAACTCTGAGAGATGGCTGGGTACTTATGGATATTCATGCGGAGGACTGCAGGCATTATCTGAGACTCTTCGGATGTACATGAGCAATCGACTTCCCTCAACAGCAAATATTATGCATGGATTCTTGTTCATTATCACTTCTGAATCATACTAGCCATCTTCTTCGACATTGTATTTTGTGCCTCTCTACATCAAGGAAACGAAAGAAAAAGGTGAGAGATTCAAACATAAACGCTGGTAATCCAAAACAATAACCCAACTTAGCGATCGAAAAATATGGATCAAACATGGTGTAGATGTCATCCACTCCTTCTCCCATCTCATCAGGGCTAACGAAAGCAGGAACACACAATTCATCAACGGCGCAAAGAAGCTGGAGGCACTCCTTGTATTTGCTGATTATTCATTACTGGCAAGTGGATGAAATGGAATTCCAATGTTGTTTGGCTCAATTTGTGATATCTAACAAAGGTGTAATGGGATGTTCGCTAGCAGCAAATCTGAATAGGCGTTTGAAAGGCAATGATTATTCGGATGAACACGGGGAGCAACCACTGAGGAAAAGAGGAGCGCCTGATGGGGAGTGCTGTGTGGGAAAGAGGAGTACACAGAAGGTGTTGAAGGAACGCAGAATGAAAAAGAGTGCCAAATCTACGCTGAAGAGCGCCGACAGGGATTGAGGAGCGCCAAATCCAGGCTGAGGAGCGCTGACGGGGATCGAGGAGCGCCGACAGGGATCGAGGAGC
>Ga0307512_10004195_pt1 | contig 15951 bp, 15 predicted proteins | sample 14_EM_MG_FD_200267 | JGI IMG/M metagenome (GOLD analysis project Ga0307512, IMG submission 200267) | Populus trichocarpa ectomycorrhiza microbial communities from riparian zone in the Pacific Northwest, United States - 14_EM | ecosystem: Host-associated > Plants > Roots > Unclassified | place... | reverse complement strand
TGGTACATCGGAGCATAGGGAATGGTTCGAGAGGTGGCAGACGAATTGTATATAAAGAGAGTGTCGATGGTGTTGGAGGATTTCCTTTTTCTTCTCTCTTTACTCGTTCTCTTGTATAGCAAGCAGCGGTACGACTTTGAAAGATATTCTGATTCTTGTTCTCTCGATACGCACTTTGAGCTCAGTTCCCCAACATCCATATCACCTGCGCCCGACCCCGCCCGTTACAGAACCCCAACTACCAGTTTACCCCTTAGCAGGGTAGATCATTGAATCAAAAATAAAACCTCAATGACCATTTTGAGGAAACATTTTGACATGTAGGGGATCATCATTTTTCACGACAGTGAAGATGGGGAAATAGACAACCATTTAACCATCCTTATATGATATTAATAAGGCCATCAAAGACAGCAATCTAGAGGAATGACTGTTGTAGATGATTGTTTGTAATATTATCAAGAGTTTTCAACATTGCTTAGCAAGCTGATTGATGATCTGCTACCCCTGCATCCACCAGGTAGTAATCATGAGGTACACTTGAATGAGAGCAAAACACCAGCATGGGGGCCATTATACTGAATCTCAAGAGTGGAGCTAGTTGTTCCTCAGGAATAGCTAGAGGAGAATATGCCAAAGGGTATTATCCATCAATCAGCATCACCATGTTTGGCACCAGATTATTTTTCAAAGAAGGCGGATGGGGAACTTCAATTCTGTATTTATTCCTGAGATATGAACAGTCAATCATTAAAGAATTGGTGCTCCCCTCGCATGATATGGGAAACATTGAACCTATTCGAGGAAATTAGGATATATTCCAAGCAGAATGCATGAGGGGAATCCCAATTGTTATGAGTTATGGAAGGGGATGAGTATGAGGTGGCTTTTCAGACCATGTACAGTTTATTTGAACCTACAGTTATGCAATTTGGGACAACCAAAGCATCTGCGGATTGCCAATGATATATCAACAGTACCAGCCGAGAAGCTCTGGATGATGTTCAATTGGAATAGTCGGATAATATTCCTATATATACAATTCAGAAGCGGAACATGTTACTCACTTATAATGGGCTATGCAATGTTGTCTGGATGATGGATTAGATGTAAAACTGGAGAAATGTGATTTGCATAAGGAGACTGTTAAGTATCTCAGATTGTTAATACCTACAATTGGCATTTCGATGGATCAGGATAAAGTAGAAATTGACCTGAATTAGAGAATGGAAATGGGAACTGCAAACAGCAGACTGAATAATTAATTCGACATAAAACTGTTTTTAGGGATGTGAAATCACTAATGAAGAGTCATCCCTAGATAGTCTTAGAACCTGGAACCACTAACTACACTTACAGAAAAACATGCACCATTCAAATGGCAATTCAAGCAGCAGTGAGAATTCATGGTATTGGTGACTGCAGTTACGACGGCAACAACACTTCGACATTTTGTCAATGACAGGGTTTTCATTTTTGAGACCAATGCGTCTGGTTATGTATTGGCCGCAGTGTTGTCAACATATGATGATGAGTGGGTGCCACATCCTGTCGCAGGTTGTTGGAAAACACATACTCCAGTGCAACACAATTACAATATATACGATTAGGAACTTATGGCTATTGTACAGGCTCTTGAGGAGTTGAGCCTGGAATATTAGGGGGTGTTATGACCCCTTCATTTAAAAATGAATTAAACAAACCTCGATCATTGTATGACAAAGCAGCTGTTAAATCGATGAGAAGCCGATTTGTCTGAGTATTTGTCTTGTTGTGACTCTAACAATGGATACAGGCCAGGGATATCGAATGAGAGAGCGGATGCCACAATAATATGGCCAGGAGTCCTACCTGGGGGGGGGGGATGAGATATCAAACAAAACGGAACAGGTAGTTCTAAAGCTTCAGAACTTACTGGCACAATCGCGTTTGGTTGCAGACAGTCCACCTGTCAAGGGACATCATACTATCTCCGATCTTTTGACCAATGCCTATTCAAGTGACCCATTACCTGGGAAAATTCAGTCTGCAAGTCTAATGAATAGCCTGTTAAAAGAGATCACTGTGGCTGGGTGTACAGAGAAGGGAGGACGAATACAATATTGCAGAGAATAGTATATACGAGAACACAATATATGACTATTGTGTTTGTTATATCAACATCCCAATACTGCACTCCCGTGGCATTGGCGATGACCAAAGGCATCCAATCTTTTAGATCGACAGTTCCCCTGGATTGATATGTGTTACCAAGGGTACCAGTACATACGAATCTGCCATAGCTGCCAGAGGTCACCAAGTACACCTCAATCCATGTTCCCATATTTATGACCATTATCTGTACTGGGAAAGTCTTGGGACCATATCTCGATGGATTGTGTAGGGAGATTAACAAAGGGTGACAGAATTGATGGGATTTTGGTTGTAGTGGATTGGACTTCCACAATGATGCATTTCATCCCCTGCTTGATGATAATCAATGCTCACAGGTTGGCTGAGTCGATTTTGAGGGTAGTGGTACAACTGCATGGACTCCCAGCAACAATTGTTTCAGACCGAGGACTCCAGTTCGCATCAGTATTCAGGGGGATGTTGCGCATCCACTTTGTGATTGAACAAAAGATGTCAACAGCTTTCCACCCTGAAACTGGGGCACAGACAGAGTTGATGAATGGTGGCGTGAAGCAGTACGTGCAAGACGTGGTCAATCATCAATTCGACAATTTATCGTAATGGCTGCCAATCATCGAGTTCACGATGAATAAGGGCTTTTTGGAAACAATGAAGTGAAGCCTATTTTTTGCAGTTTAAGGGGTCAACCCAAGGATGGCATTCTCAGAGGGCCTCAAATGTGGTCATGACCAATGATGTATTAATGTGCATAAAGTACAATCGATTATAGGACAAGTCCATGAACATTCACAGGACGAGATACAGCAGAGCCAGGTGATTCCTAAGGTGAATACAAATCAATCAGGGCTACCAGTACCAAATAGGCAAGAGTGTTCTAGGGTTTCGTTGTATGGTAATCATCTTCAAACAATGAGACCCATGCGAAAGCTTAGTTGCATACACTTGGGGCCTGCTACAGTGATTCAATGAATCTGTTCATATGCTGATGTGTTGGATCTTCGAACCTCCGTGGGGATTCATCGACAACAGCTTGGGTCACTGTGAGACCCCATGGCAAGCGATCCCCTGGAGGGTCATTGAATCGATCCCATGCCCACCATATTAGTAGATGGCAAGGAGGAATCTCACGTGTCATGTATTGATGATAGCGATCTGTATCAGGACCAGCTACATTACCTCATCCGATGGGTGGGCTCTGATTCCTTGACATGGGATCTAGTGAAGTACGTAGATGGCTCACAAGGAGTACGGGAGTTCTATCAACATTAGCCAGCATAGCTGGGACTGTTGCCAAAATTCTCAGAGAACATCAAACGTGAAGAGGGGATACTATCACTGCACAGCCGAGCGAGTGATAGTACGAAATGTGGATTGGTGTACATGTGGGGGTTACAGGAAGGAATCGGGGTTGTGGAAGGAGGGAGACTTTGGGAGGTTGGGAGAAGTTGCAGTGTTAACATGTAGTCATGGTGGAGATGTTCAATCTGAGTCGAAAGTGGTCTGTGGTGTTGCAATGTGAGTCGAGGGAGCATAATTGTGTTGATACGGGTTTTGTTAGTCATGTGTAGGATCCTGGGCGAGGATTGAGATGGTACATTTGCAGCATGGAGAATGATTCAAGGGCGGCAGACAAACTGTGTATAATGATGGGTCATTTGGTATTGGAGGATTTCTTTCTCTTATCTCTTTACTTGTTCTCTTGTATAGCAAAGTATCAGATGACTTTAAACAGCTTTGACTCTTGTGTTGGCTGATTTGTCACAACATACTTGAAGTTTCTAGCCTTACTTGAATCTCACAGTATTGTTTCAAGTATCACCTGCCTTTATTCCACCCCATTACATGATAGATGCCAAATTCTTTAAAATTTCTTGCTTCCCTAAAATATCCTAGTTTCAAGTCAAATTTACCTGCATGAAACAATGGACTAGTGCCAAGTACAAAGACAAGGTGAAGGTCTGGGTTCCAGTACTTGCCCCTTTTCTTTGAGGGCATTCTAATCACATTCAGTGCATCACATCTGTCATGGCCTTTACATTGATTGCCACCAACAATCCCACTTGGAAACTATGCTCAAATATCTACAGAATGTGTTTAGTGGCATCAGCAGAAACGTCTACCTTTTCCTACTATACTGCAAAAGTCACCGCATGAGTAGGATACTCAAATTCATTCCCTTCTCCACTACATGGAATGTATTCGGACAATATGCTCTACGCAGATCAGTGACTACACAGTGTCTAAAGGCACTCCTAAATAGCTCATCAAGGATGGCTACTATTGATCCAACAGGGTTCACTATATTCCAGAGATGTTATGATGGCAAATGGATGTATTTCATATGAAGTCAACAGTCAGGATTTGCTGTGAAGCATTGAATCAGAACTCCTCTTGCGAACGGTACATGTATACAGAAAGCTTCATCTGGAGGACTGTCTTGCATCCTATACATTATCACCTACCTGGATACCTCACATCAACTAAGTGATTAGCAAACACATCAGAATTGCAACTCTTCTATTACCAGACATTATTACAATTTCAGAGTTTATTAAAGCTCTGACTTCCTTGTTTTTTGACATTGTAAGTAGATACAAGAACCAGTTTAGACCTCCAGACCTCTACATGCAACAGATTGTAGATTTTCCATCAAATGCATCACCAACCCAACAGCGTCACAGTCACTATTCAGCAGCACAATAACGTGAATTCCGTTGAACTTCAAAATAGAAAGCATGTGGAGAAGTGTAATGGACAAGGTAATTGTTTTGACAATATGTTGATATAACATTAGTAAGTACCTTGATATAATAATGGGGTATGACAACGAGGAGATTGCACTGGCAAACTACTATATGCTGTTCATTGCAGCGATAGAATCAATACAGGGAATGCCAGTGCTAATGGGAGTGTCTATGGCAGACAGTACGATATAACCTCATACTTGGAGAGGTTTTTGAGTATCAATCATGGGCAATGCCAAACAGTATGCATGGATTCGTAATTTGTCAAGATGCGCTGCACAGAGTATAACTCTTTGTAAATTGTTCATTGCTTCTAACACCCATGCAACTTGTTCCAAGCAGTTAAGATAACCAATACCTACTCAACCAAAATACATCTTAGGAATGATATAATATGACATACTGGATGGCTTGGATATGTTGATCTCATCAGGAATGCCTCAAATCCAGTGCCACCTGTTACACCTTTTCAGAGCCATATCAGAGCCACTGTCCATGTCAGTGTTGCGCTTGTCAGTCACATTTGTCCCAGCCAGGCTTGTCAGATCATACTACCAGAGTGCACATTTCCAAAGTACGTTTACCAGAGCCAGGATTGTCACAGTCCATATTGGAGCCACACTTGTCAGAGGCGGATTCATCAGAGCCAGAATTGTCAAAGACAATGATGGGGTGTACATTCATCACCGGAATTGTTAGCAACTATGTCCACGCTACACTTATCAGACCCACAGTAATCAAGATCAGCCAAAAACATTTCTGTCCGGGCGGAATGGCTCTGTCAGAGTGCACAGGATCTGCCAGAGCCATCAGAGACACCCTGGCGGCAGACTACTCCGCGCCTGGCGCCAAGATGACACATCGAGTTGCATATTGCCCTCCGATCGCTGTTTCGCCATTTCTTCTCGCTCAGTAGGTATCCAATTCTCAATGAACACTGTTGCGTTGTGGCCAACTGTGACCAGACGTCTGAATGGGTTCATTGGGTACATCAGCAAAATGTAAATCGGTCCGGAAGCCACACACAGGGTTCCATAAGCACAAGGCATTTCGTCTATCATATTCGTCTTTGGTACAGTTGCGAGATTTGCTACCTCATAATATGGCATGCATTATTTAAGGATCTCTATATATATACATATGGTCAATCTGGCCACAGATGGTAGTCGAGGGTTCTAGCTCAAGGAGCCTAGGAAGAAAGTGACAATATATGATTCTACCCAGCCATGAGAATCCACATAATTGCGTGGATCCACGACATCTCGGAAAGAGCGAGTGTGACCAAATGTTGGGAAAGCTAGAGTGTGTATTTTCATTGTGTGATAAGATGAGATGGAGATGAGATGATGTCTATCTATCCTGCGGTCTCCGGAATATGTACTCCCTGTCTCTCAGCCAACCTCTGTTGCCCCTGTATCTCGGTACACCTGGGGTCGCTCATGAACAATGTACTTGGTGGCCATAATCGAGCAAGTTGAGTGATGCACTTGGAGGCCGAGATCATGTGAACTCAGAGATGCACTTGGAGGCCGAGATCGAGTCAACTCAGAGATGCACTTGGAGGCCAGGTCCGAGTGAATTCAGAGATGCACTTGCAGACTGAGATTGAGTGAACTCAGTGATGCACTGGGAGGCCGTGATTGAGCGAGTTTGAAGATGCACTTGCAGGCTATGATTGGGCGAGATTGGAGGAGTACTTGGAAGCGGTCGATTTGGAGGGAGGCGCGATGGCAGGTGAGACTCTATTCATTGATTAACTTGTAATTGTGGGAATGTAGAGAGTTGAGTATACCAACATCCGCTGAGAGATGGGAAACTGGCTGGGAGCGGGAGACTGTCGATCTTCGGATGATGCTGTACTCAGTGTTAAGTCATGATCACGGCATGGAGAGATAGAGAGGGATGACTTAACTTTGTGTTCTCAAGTGATGGTAGAGTTGAGCACAAGAAAGAGAGGGATCAGAGGAGATGGGGTAAATCATCATGAGAAACTGGGACTTAAGAGGATTTCATGTGCAAGTCTATTTACCATCCCCGATGCGGCAGGTACTAGTCCCGATCCGGCGGGTAATAACTCCAATACGAGGTTTTCTATCCCCAATTAGGCATGTTGTACCCCTGATTCCCCAGGTCCGCTTGTATCCTCCATATTGTTCTCATCTTCATCCCCCATCTCTCTCTTTCTCATCCACAACTCTACCATCATTGCAAGAACACAAAGTTAAGTCATCCCTCTCTATCTCTCCATGCCATGATCATGAGTTAACATCGAGTGCAGCATACGCCGAGCGCTGCGCACACTGAGTACAGCATACACCTAACATTGTGTGCCGTCCCTTCATTCTCACAATGTCAGAAGAGCTTCATAGGTAAAGTCACCTCGTCACATTCTCACAGTTTCGAGTTAACTGCCCGATGAATAGAGTCTCAGCACCTGGCGCGCCTCCCATCGACCGCCTCTAGATCGACCACCTTCAAGTACTCCTGTAATCCCCCTCGATCATCGCTCGCTGCAAGTGCATCTCGAACCTTGCTCGATCACAGCGTGGAGTGCATCTCTGAGTTCACTCGATCTTGGCCTCCAAGTGCCTGTCCAAACTCGCTCCATCAAGGCCTGGGAGTGTATCTCTGAGTTCACTCCATCGTCATCTTCAGGGGCACCTTGAATTGCTCTCAATCACCACGTGCTGCCAGTCCAGATATACCGTGTGCACATAGGTACCTATATAGATTCATTGATACATAGATGGGAATACAAACTGAATGCATAAGTTTTGAAAATTGTTGAACAATACGTAGTAGCTATGATTTCCAGACGCACCAGCAGCATTCCCAAAGAAGATGTTTTTCCCAGACTGCTCTACAGTGATTCAATGTGCTCCCAGGTGCTCCCAGGTGCACCTGAAGGCCACTACATCAGTCGAATAAACTCTGGGAGAGGTATGCATGCAATGCGTGTAATTCTCCGTCAGATGGTACATGGTTCCTTCAGCACCATCAGAGCCATCTGGAACAACCGGGTGTTTCTGACGGAAACTATAGTTGTTGCTGATGAAACTGGGTTTGTCAGACTATATTAGCGCAACACTTCCTACAGTAGTGTGGCATTGAATTTCAAATAGTTATATACTACCAATCTCATGAGAAAGGTATCGATCATCTCAGGAGGGTTGCATACGCTGATGCACATGTCACACCATGTTATTCTCAGTACATACACATTGCCATCAGTTGCTAAACATGTCTCAATTGTCCACTTATTTCTTTCCAATCTGCATTCCAACTTAAACAGTAACCTTCAACTATATCTCAGTTGTTACTACAACATTGTATTGCTGAAGTGGTGAGAGATGCTGCTGGGGGTGGTGGAAGATTTGAGCATTGGGTATATATTTAGCTAAATGAGATTGTACATGAAAAAAGCAGGATATATCATATTTAGGAATATAATTGCTCTGAGATAACACATAATTGTCTTGTATGATTCTTGTATGCGATCACCAACATGTTGGTAGCCAAATCAGTATTAAACAGTGTATGCATATGTTCAGGTTTGCACTGATGTGAAGCTATACTATCTTGAAATCAGTACAGATGTAAGCAAAGATACCATGAAATCCCATAACTTACAGTTATAAGCCTGTAAGGTGCCATGGCATAGTGGTAATCTCAATCCCTAATTGCAGTACCACACTAATGGCCATGACACCTCTTGGTTACAGTAATGTGAAAGCTTTTTTTGATATCCAAGTGTGTTTCTGAACCTGCTCAACTACAACCTCCAATTCCATCTTCAAACTTAGTCAATCATGACTTCTATATTCCCCCCATGCTGGCCTCCAATAACATCTACAAACTTGTTTCAATATGGCCTCCAAGTGTATCTCCAAACTAGCTCAGTTATGGCATGTGAGTGCATATTCTGGTTTACATCATATCTTCCTCCATGTCGATCTCTGAACTCTTTCGATCGTGGGCTCCCAGTGAATGTCTGATCTTTTTCGGACAAACACTCCAAGTGTATCCCCCAACCCATTCATCTTGGCCACCAAGAACATATCAATGTTTACTTGATTCCCATCTGCTGGTGGTCCTCCAATTTTACTCCAGTACAGATTTGATGAGAGCAAAAGTGGAGATATATGGCTGCTCAATAGTCTATCATATTGAGGGTAATTAAGATCTACATCTATATTGATTGAGAATATCTAAAGCACTAAGAGCAAAGAAGCATCAGAATGACAGTACCATAGACCGAGGCCCACAGGAAGACAGGCACTGCAACAATCATATCAATTCATGGGAGATTGGCACTGTATGAATCGCACGGTTTGCTGTGTAATAGGCTCTATATCAAGCACAGAAAGTTTGTGCCCTCCTTAGTTTCAGTACGATTTGGGAAAACTTCTTAGTCAAGAGCTCTGCAGACTGATCACATATGTACAGATATAGATAGACATTGATAGAAAATACATACTCTAATATAATGTAGGAAAGTTTCTTATGATTGTAAAACATAACTATCTCACAAAGTTAAATATGATTGATACAAATGCCTGTGGTTATGTAACCTGTGACCCTAAGAACCACTGCTGGGTGCATACCACACCAAGTTCAAGGTCTTTAGCAGACCTGCACAGGTGTCTCAGCTTCTTTCAAGGTGATCTACAGATCTGCATTGAGGTTTCAGTTACACTAAAATTGCATCATCATGTAAGTTATGATTGTTCGTACCTCAAATGAACCTCCATTACTGCAGGTGCTTCGGGGCATCTGAGAATGTGCATGCACTATCCAAAAGCGCAGTACCCAGCTGTGAGTGGTCTGGGAATATCACTAATTATGTAAAAGTACTGGTTAGTGCGACCGGATTGTCTCACAGGTATGCATGTATCATCTAGAATATTTTTGATTTTCTTGGTGTAGAATGCACCTGTATAACTGCAGATACATTCACATGTACCTGAGAATGCACTGGCAGCATCTGAGAGTACTCTTCCTTGGTTTAGAGTGTGCTGAAAGTCTCAAATTACTGAGAATCTCCGGTTAGATTAATCTAGGTATCTGGATAGTATGTAAGTGGCTTCTGAACTGTTTCAGATTATGCTGATATAATTGACCAGAGGAGTAGTGGGTGACAATGGGTAGTACATAGCTGAAGATATCTAGAATATCAGAACTGGCAACCATGTCTGAATATGTAAAGGTTAAAGAGTTGGTGTCTGTATATCTGTTGGTAACTAAGTAGAGTATGGTAAATAATAGGCAACAGGTACTGTTGCAGCAGGCAATAAGTAAAAATATCACCAATAATTGAAAAGATCTGGAAGAAATATGCTAACCTCCCAGACACTTCAGTCAAACTTACAGGTACACAGTAGTGACTGCAGCTACTCCCAGACCATTCTGATGCTAAGCAATGTTCTCTCAAATGCTATAAATACATACTCAGGTGGTTCTAAATGTATCTGCAGTTGTTGAGTTTCATTCAAGATACCGAATAATTGCACCTACAGGATAGTCAAATATCTGAGTAAGTACAACCTCTGTGCCTATCTGAGGGAGCAGCTGATTACCCCTGTGCAGGTCTACTAAAGCACCAGACACTTGGAACTGCAACCTGACAGCAGTGGATTTCATGGTCCCACAAGCTATCGCAGTTAAAATATTGGTCTTCATTTAGACATTGATTGAATAATCACAAAAGTTTTGCCATATTTTAGTTCAGCATATATTCTCTATCAGTATCGATTGATATATATACATTTGGTCGATCTGAGTGTAGATGGTGTTTCATGGCTCTCTTCGAAGGAGCACCAGATGGCACCTAGATAATCATGTAGTTGCACTTCATGGCTGTGATCGAGCAAACTCAGAAACATACTAGGCTACCAAAGTGTCCAAATATTGGGATGCATATTGAGGCTGTGATGGAGCATGTTTGGACATCCACATTGGTGGCCATCATTGAGGAAACTTGTAGATACACTTGCAGGCTACAATCATATGAGATTGGAGATACAATTTGAGACTTAAATCATGTGAATGTAGGCATACACTTGGAGGGCTTGATAGTGTAAACATGGAAGTGTATTTGGAGGTGGCCAATTGGAAGGGAGACATGACAGGCAAACATGTAATTGTGGGAATGTATAGGGAGTATACAATAACATGGGGCGGTGACAGATAACTGAACAGCTTGGCTGTGAACAGAAGACAGTTGATCATTACTGGATACTATACTTGGTGTTAACCAGATATAGTAGTATAGAGGCTACTGAGTGATGACTACACAACATGAACACAGTTGATGGTAAGGTTGTATCCAAGAGAGAGCAAGACAATGGATAGAGATGGGAAGATTGTGAGCAGGAGGGGAAAATATGGGGTGCACCTGCCCAATCAGATTTATTGTATATGATCTCAGTAACAATACCAGCCTTACTGCTGATGGTATCTGCCATGGCTGATTTAGTAATGGACCGTGGCACACCAACTTCTCTGAAGTCTCAGTTTGTTATGATGATCTCCCCAATCTTCTCTTATCTCCTTCAACTATCCCTTTCTTTCTCATCTACAACTCTAGAATTTATTAAGAATCCAAACTTCAGCTATCTCTCTCCACATTCCCATGCCCTGATTATAAGCAAACACTGAGTTGAATATGTACTCAACATCAACTGTCTCCCACTCTCAGCTAGTCTCCTTCATTTATATGGTAGATTGTCAGGTTCGAATACCTAACATATAGAATAGAAACCCAATACTTTGGGGAGTGCTGCTTAGCTACGGAAGCTAAAAGAATATATTGGCCGACTCTAGTATAAAGTATCCACTTTTCATGTGTTGCCATGAAGTTTTCTATATTAGCTTGTAAAAATATCCAGCAAACATAGTGTTGGCAATGAATCCAGGTGACCTGCCAGCAGTCTGGGTTTGGACCGCAGAACCAGAATGGTTTGGTTTGGGATGCGACCAAAATCAAGAACCGCTACCTCGTTGCGAGGCGGACCCAGACTCGTACCCATCGACCTGCCGGTTTTGCTGGATTTGGCCCGACCTGTCGGTTCCAATCTCTAGTTCTGCATTTTTGTTTTCACTATTTCTAGTCGCTTTCAGATATGCAATTGTTAATCGCAAAATATTCACATCAGGACGTCGCTGTCTTTATTCGATGTATTCACTCCCTTCAGGATCTAAACAATCCGAGACACGTGCCTTACCCCATCCTGACAATGTGCCTGAATAGTGTGTCAATGATTGTTGGTCATGTATCTTGGGTAATCTGGGGGGCGATAGGTCACAGACAGACATAAACAAATATTGGCCGCCTTTATAAGAAAATGAGAATGCGAAATGGTCCCTGCCCCATCTTGGAAATCAGCGTCAACGCAGCATCAACAAATGATGGCCTTGCATCATGGCTAATCACAGCTTGATGTGGCCATTATTGTTTATATACATCGTTTTGACTGTTTTTGTACGCTAAAGAGCTGGAGAACACTCAGTGGATGCTCTGTCGTTCAAATAAGTTGTTACTGTCCCGGTGGCTGTTGCCAGGATATCCTGTACTTATCTACCTATACACGCTGCGATGTTGTTGTTTATGAATGCTTGGGATTAAGAGCAACACATAATACCAAAGATACAAAACCAAAAATTGTTGATGCTCCATTGACACTCATTTTCCTGATGGGGCAGGGAAGGTATCAGTATCTGTTTTTCCTCTAAAGGCGGCCAACAATTCCTTTCTGACTGTCTGCAACCTATTGCCCATCAGGTGACCCAAGATGCAAGACGGACGATTGTTGAGGCTCCGTTGACATTCATTTTGAGGATACGGTAGGGAGCATGTCACAATAATTTTTGGGTACAAAGGTAACCAATACATCGATTATGTATAACCACGACCAAATCAATTTCAAATTACATGACTTACAAGACCTCAAATTGTTGACGCCCCTTTGACGCTCATTTTGCCACCGGCATATCTGCAATATGCAATCATTTGATTTGGCATAGTATATCATTCACATTGTTTTGGCAGCCTTTCTAGCATTTTCATTTAATTTCTCCTTGATCACTACATTGTTCTTTCATAATATATATAAATATATCCTTCAAAATATACGTTACACTGTCCGCTAAGTGTAGATAATAATACATGCAGAAATCCAGTTCCTTTCGATCAATGCTCGTCCTCACTCGCGGGTTCGCTCACTAGGCTGCTCTCCTCTTCACACTGGATGATAGCTGCGTTACCACCCAGCAGATTGTGTACTAACCAGTGGATGTTGCATCATCAGTCAGGATGTCTGGATTGGAAACATTATCGTGCTGGCTATCCAGGGCATATGCATCGAGATCAAAAAATCGAGTGCTGGGAAGAGATGTATGGCGATACATATAACCAGGTGGTAAATCGTCGATTTGGGAACGTTGAGCACCCTCATTGTCACCGGGTGGCGCAGGCGGCAGTCCTAGTCGGGGTGCGGTCTGTTCTGGGGTCGGCTGTCAATGTCAGTCCGGTGGAGGTGCACCCATGTCATTGTGCCTCGAGCGGGTTTGCGCCGTCTTTGCGGTGCCATTTTGGCAAGGACGGCATGTGTTTGTTTGGTTTTGACAAAGCATAGCCGGGTGTCTTTCTATCGCAGCCTTCAACTTTCTATGGCGACGAAACTCAACTCCCCGCTTCATCTCTTCTCAGACTTCAGCGCGAGGATTTGTGATCAGATATTTTGTTTCCTCTATTGCAGCACGCGAAAAAACTCCTTGCACCATTTTGGCCATTTTGAACCCAAGCCGCAAGTCGGACTGTTCCAGCTGTACCCGACCTCATTGCCTTGCAATCGCAGCAGACATGTTGAACAAGTACAAGAAATTTGTTGCTGCTTCTAACAATGAGATTCGGCTATTACCACAACCATTGACACTTCCATAGCCTCCTCCAAGGTGATTACAGCCTGTTTCATCCACTCTCGGGGATGCTTAACAGGAAATTTGTCCACGAGCATCCCAGAGCAGACAACTTCATGATGTTCGGTTTCGTGGACTATGTGGACAAATGCTGTGATTGACCATGGAGGTTGTCTGTTACGAGCTGCGATACATTGGTCATGTGGCTCTCTACATATACCCACTGTACCTTATATCGTCAGTGAACGGCCTGTTACTGCGATATTGTTATACTCTTATCCAGTTGCATGCTGCTATTTATTGTTGCTGCTTCCGGTCTTACGGACGATTTTCAAATAAGCATCCTGGGTCCTATTTGCGGTGGCTTCATAGGCAGCATTGCGGTGGATGAACTGGTGTCTGCATTGTTGCTGTGTGCCAGCGAGTGACACATTGGATAAAGCGCCTGTCGATCGGATCGATTCGGATCTGCTCTCACCGTGCTCAGGTGTTTATGTAGCCATGATTTGCTGGTGTGGAATAGGAGAGGAAGATGATAACGAAAAGATGTGAGAAGTCGTGAGGAATATATAGTTAGCTTCAAGTCGGAATGGAATGAGTAACAGCCAACTTGTACATTCTACTCAGGATGAATCCTGCTGCATATGGCTACATGTTGCTGGGATTTCACAGCATCCCACAAGTTGCAGTAAGTGAGTCCGACTTTGTTTGTTTGAGTACAGGGATAAATAGTGGTGTACGACAGCCGGAATCTCATGATTGTCAGATATTGATATGGAATTCTTTGAGGGAATGGATGTCTGGTGATGTTTGTCTCAAAAAATCCCCGGGATATTACCTTAAACTGACGCTAACAATCAACTCATGTTGTATAGTACCCCTAACTATTCCCATTTAAGTGTCAGTCAGAACGCGGATTTTGCTTTGTACAAGTTGATCAAATGTGCCAACCTTGAGATAAATGACACAGCTTGCCATGTTGCAACATCCAACATCTTGCCCAACAACAAAGTCAACAGAAACTACAATGGTCAATGCTGCAAAAAAGAACTTTTCACCTCTTCCGGCGAGCAAATACAGCAAATCGACAAATCATTCAACACGACGACCTCATCAAGCGAATGAAGGCAACAGCAGCTCGGGGGCAGGAAGATTCCGAGCCCTTCGGGCATTCTGCTGCTCACGATTCAAAGAACAGGTTTCGCTAGAGACACGACAGGAAATGCACAGTATATATAAGCGATCAAGAGAAAGAGAAATTGTTCCAGAATTACATTGAGCAAGAAACCACTGTGTCATAACAGCGAGTTGAAGATGCAGAAATATCGATTATGCAGGAACATGAAGATACGAGGAAAGCTGACAATGCAGGATTGACAACCAGATAGCTCAAAAGAACGTTTCACGAGATGATAGTTGCTATTGCAGGCAGTCTGTGCAATCTTGCAAGTTCCGACGATGAGGAGGATTGGGAAGATGAGGATGATGAATATACAGAGCTGGGCAAGCAGAGCAAAGATGATGAACCCGGCTGGGTGATGGGCACAATCTCCACAATGGTACAGCAGGGCACGAAGAGGTTTCCGCAGAAGCAGATGAAGCTTGACAAAATGACACAACCGGGATGGAGGGACAGGGCCGACTACTTCCGTGAATAAGATACGAAGTGCAGCACTACTGAATTGAACGTTCCGGCGGTTATTAAACTGCAAACGGATGATGGTGCAGCTGTACCTACACCCACCACATTTGGAGTGGATATGGAGTGTCTTCATATCGTCCCCGGTGTTATGGGGGTGCTTTCACTTTAGTAAGTATACTTATACGCAAGTATCAATCTGTGCTTCTAAGTAAGTACCAGGTACGCGGCCGTAGTTCCTATCATAATATCTTATGTCCATCTTCAAACACAGTTCATTGGCAACCTGTCCAGATCGTACACTCACAGAGGTAGTGTTAGCAACGGTTCCGTTTTCGGACCGTTTCTATTATAGCGGTTCCATGAAAACCCGGCCCTGGCCGGTTCGGTCTGGGTTTGTGCCAAACGGTTCCCTCAATTAAGTCCACGAATATTCATCCAATGATTTATTGTTTGGTACATGAAATATGCAGCTGCAGACGGCGCATCTCTTGGTGGTCTCCGATTTTTGATATCTTT
>Ga0307512_10004194_pt1 | contig 15960 bp, 15 predicted proteins | sample 14_EM_MG_FD_200267 | JGI IMG/M metagenome (GOLD analysis project Ga0307512, IMG submission 200267) | Populus trichocarpa ectomycorrhiza microbial communities from riparian zone in the Pacific Northwest, United States - 14_EM | ecosystem: Host-associated > Plants > Roots > Unclassified | place... | reverse complement strand
ACGATCCGGCGACCAGCGCGGCCTTCGAGCGGGCGATCCCCGCGGGGGTGGAGGCGGTCGCCGAGGTGATGTTGCGGCTGTGGGGCGCGGCGGGGCCGACTCCCGAGGTGATGGAGCAGTTCCGCTCGGCGGCCCGCGCCGGGATCGCCAACGACGACTTCGAAGAGGAAGATCCGCCGGTGTTCGATCGGCTCGGCGAGATCGCCGTGCCCACCTCGCTGATGATCGGCGACGCCGACCGGCCGGCGCTGATCGAGTGCGACCTGCAGAGCGCCGCGCGCATCCCGGGCTGCGTGCTGATCGAGGTGCCGGGTCTGGATCATCTGCCGCCGCTGCGCGTGCCCGACCTGGTCCTGCGGCAGATCCGGGAGACGCTGAGCTAGCCGGCAAGCACGACATACGGTGCCGAAGCCGCAGATGACGCTTGGGGCACACCGCGGCGTTCCTTGCCGCCGAGGTGGGGGCTTAACTGGATAGGATTCATGAACGGGCGTGGCGTTGGTCTGGCCGCGATCGCTCCGCCCAGATTACTGTCGGGTAACTCCGTGGTTACGTTGCTTCCCGATCCCCCACATATATGCATGAGGTGGCACCCGATGGCTCTCGAGGTTCCCTACCGGTCGATCCCCGACATGTTCCTGCAACGCGTGACCGCCACTCCCGACGGCCGTGCGTTCGCGGTGCCGACGGCCGATGACACCGGCATAACCTGGCTGACCTGGCGCCAGGTGGGCGACCGTGCGAAGGCGATCGCCGCCGGGCTGAACGGGCTCGGCGTCGCCCGGGAGGACCGGGTGTCGATCCTGGCCGGCACCAGCCTCGAGTGGGTCCTGGCCGATCTGGGGATCAACCTGGCCGGCGCCGCGACGACGACGGTTTACCCGACCACCGAGCCCGAGGACGCGGCGTTCATCATCGTCGACTCCGGGTCCAAGGTCCTGTTCGCGGAAAATCCGAAGCAGGCGCTCAAGATCTCCGGGGCGGATACCTCCGTCACCCACGTGGTGCTGATCGACGGCCTGGCCGACGCCCAGGCCCAGCCGCCGCAGCTGACCCTGGCCGAGCTCGAGGAGCGCGGCAAGGCCGCCCTCGAGCAAGATCCCGACCTGATCGTCCGGCTCGTCGACAACATCGGCCCGGAGAACGTGGCCACCCTGATCTACACCTCCGGCACGACCGGCCGGCCGAAGGGCGTCGAGCTGCTGCACGGCGGCTGGACCTGGGAGGGCGTCGCGCAGGAGAGCCTGGGCCTGTTCGAGTCGACCGACATGCAATACCTGTGGCTCCCGCTGTCCCACTCGTTCGGCAAGAGCCTGCTCTGCGGCATTCTGCACGTCGGCGTGCCGACCTACGTCGACGGCCGGGTCGACAAGCTGGTCGACATGCTCGCCGTGGTCAAGCCGACGCTGATGTGCGCGGCCCCCCGCATCTTCGAAAAGGTCTACAACAAGACGGTCACCACCGCGCTCGCCGGCGGCGGGGCGAAGGCGAAAATCTTCGGCTGGGCGGTCGCCACAGGCAAGCAGAAGGTGGCTTTGGAGCAGGCCGGCAAGCCGGTCGGCGCCCTGCTCAAGGCGCGCTACGCGGTCGCCGAGAAGCTGGTGTTCAGCAAGCTGCAGGACCGTCTCGGCGGCCGGCTGCGGGTGCTGGTCTCCGGCTCGGCCCCGCTAAGCCGGGACATCGCCGAGTTCTTCGCCGCCGCGAACCTGCCGATCATGGAGGGCTACGGCCTCACCGAGAGCAGCGCGGCCAACTTCGTCAACCGCGAGGGCAAGCTCAAGATCGGTACGGTCGGCCAGCCGCTCGGCGACCTCGAGTGCCGGATCGACACGGACGGCGAGATCCTGCTGCGCGGCGCCCCCGTCATGCGCGGGTATCACAACCTGCCGAAGGAGACGGAGGAAGCCTTCACCGAGGACGGCTTCTTCCGCACCGGTGACATCGGCGTGCTCGACGACGACGGCTACCTGACCATCACCGACCGCAAGAAAGACCTGGTCAAGACGTCAGGCGGCAAGTACATCGCCCCGTCGAGCATCGAGGGCATGTTCAAGGCGGTCTGCCCGTACACGAGCCAGGCCGTGGTGGTCGGCCAGGCCCGTAACTTCGTCTCGATGCTGATCAGCCTGGACGAGGACTCGATCGTGGGCTGGGCCGCCGGCGGGCCGCTGGCCGGCAAGACCTACGCCGAGATCGTCGCAGCCCCGGAAACGGAGAAGCTGGTCGCGGGCTACATCGAGGAGCTGAACGGCAAGCTCAACCGCTGGGAGACGGTCAAGAAGTTCGCCATCCTCCCGCGCGACCTGAGCATCGAGGCCGGCGAGGTCACCCCGTCGATGAAGATCAAGCGTCGCAACGTCGAGACCAACTTCGCCGAGCAGATCGACAAGATGTACGCGGGCTCGCTCGTCCAGATGTAGCCAAGCCGCCTGCGGGGATCGTCGCTTCCGGCGGTCCCCGCAGGCGGTTTCGTTCAGCGGTTTCGTTCAGCGGTTTCGTTCAGCGGTTTCGTTCAGCGGCCGAGGGCCTTGAGGGCCACGCGGGCCTGGCCGAGCGGCTCCGGGCCGAGTGGCCGCAGCACGACCGTGGCGGCGCCGGCCTCCGTCAGCGCGTCGATCCGCTCGGCGATCAGGCCGGCGGGACCGACCAGGGTGAACAGGCTCTCCGGCGGTACCCCGAGCCAGCCCGCCTGCTGGGCGACGGTCTCCCGGGTCGTCTCGGCGGCCCGCTCGGCGTCCTCGTCGACGTGCAGGAAGGCGAAGACGATCAACTCGTGGGCGGCGAGAGCGCTCGCCGCGCGGCCTCGCTCGATGTGGGCCAGGGCCTCGGCCAGTTGCGCGGGCCCGTTGCCCTCGGCGAGAACGGTGCCGTCCGCGACCCGCCCGGACAGCTCGAGCGATTTCGGCCGGACCACGCCGGTCACGATCGGCGGGGCCTGCGCCGGAGGATGCACCAGGGCCAGCCCGTCGACGGTGACCTCGCGGCCGTGCGCCGAGACGGTCTCGCCGGCCAGCAGGGAACGCACGGCCAGGATCGTCTCCTCGAGCATGGCGAGCTTGCCGGCCGGTTCCGCGCCGACCTTGCGCATCCACTCGGGCACGCCGTGGCCGAGCCCGGCGACCAGCCGGCCCGGGAACATCCGCTCGAGCGCGGCCAACTCCATGGCGAGCAGGGCCGGGTTGCGCAACGGCACCGGGGCGATGCCGATGCCGACGCGCAGGCTCTCGGTGGCGGCGAGCGCGACGGCCGTGCTGCTGATCGAGCCGGCCCAGCCCAGATCCTCGACCACCCACAGATCGTCGGCACCCGCCTCCTGCAGGCCCGCGGCGAAACCGGCGAGCTCCTCCGGCGGCCGGTCGCGATCGAACATGAACCCGATGCGTTTTGTGGCGGACATCGCCCGAGTCTATTGGCCACCACACCCGGCCAGGCGCGGACATCACCCGAGCGCAAAGGCCGCCGCGCCCGGCCAGGCCGCAGACATCACCCGAGCGCAAGGCCACCGCACCCGCCCAGACGCAGACATCGCCCGAGGTTAAAGACCGCTCAGGCGATGACCGCAGGGGTACGCCAGGCCGGGCGGCTGGCCCGGTCAAGGTCGTGCCGCACCGAGGCGATCCGGCGGACGGCTTCGGTCAGGTCGTCGGGCGGCAGCGTGAACGGGAGCCGCAGGAAGCGTTCCAGCGTCCCGTCCAGGCCGAACCGGGGCCCGGGAGCCAGCCGGACACCGACGTCCTCGGCGGCCCGGGCAAGGGCGCTCGAGATCGGCCCGTCGAGCTCCGCCCACAGGGTCACGCCGCCGGTCGGGATGAAGAAGCGCCACTCCGGGAGCATCGCGGTCAACGACTCGACCAGCGCGTCCCGGCGGAAGGCCAGTTGGGCGCGGCGGGCCCCGACGATCGTCGACGCCTGGGCCAGCAGGTGGACGGCGACCAGCTGCTCGAGGACCGGGCTGGACATGTCGACGCCAACCCGCAGCGCGGCCAGCCGCTGCACCAGCGGGGCCGAGGCGCGCACCCAGCCGATCCGCAGGCCACCCCAGTACGGCTTGCTCATACCGCCGATCGACACCACCCGGGAATGCCGGTCGAAGACGGCGAGCGGCGGCGGCACCGGCCCGCCGTCCAGCGGCAGGTCCACGAAGGACTCGTCGACGACCAGCTCCGTGCTCGCCGCGTGCGCCGTGGCGACCAGACGCTCGCGCAGGTCGGTGGGCATCAGGTGGCCGGTCGGGTTGTGGAACTCCGGGATCACGTACGCCAGCCTGGGTCTGGTTTGGCGCAGCGCGCCGAGCAGCAATTCGGCGTCCCAGCCGGTCGCCGCGTCGAGGCCGTGGGTGGAGATCCGGGCGCGGCGGGCGGAGAGAGCGGCGAGCGCGTTCGGGTACGTCGGCGACTCGACCAGGACCGGGGAGCCCACCGGAACCGACAGCCGGAGCACCAGGTCGAGCGCCTGCTGGGTGCCGCTGGTGATCAGGATCTGCTCGACGGAGGTCGGCACGCCGCGCTCGGTGTAGCCGGCCGCCACGGCCTCGCGGAGCACGTCGAGACCGGTCGGGTGGTAGCCGGCGCTGCCCAGGTAGCGAGGCAGATCTTCGGCGGCGGCCCGCGCGGCCGGGACGAGCTCGACGGGCGCGGCCGAGGCGGCGACGCCCAGGTCGATCGTGTCGGGATCCTCGGTGGGCGCCCACAGGCCGGAGGTGGCGACGCGGTGGCCGGCCGGCACGGTGGTCCAGCTGCCCGCGCCGCGCTTGCTGGTCAGGTGGTCGCTCTCGCGCAAGGCCCGGTACGCCGCCGTCACCGTGGTGCGGCTGATGCCTAGTGACTCGGCTAGCTCGCGCTCGGCCGGCAGGCGCACGCCGAGCGGCAGCCGGCTGTCGGCGAGCAGCCCGCGGATGGCGGAGGCCAGCGCGGCGTAGTCGGGGCTGCGGTGCCGGCCGGGCAGGGAATGCCACTGGCCGAGGAGTCGAGCCAATTGGCCCCCGCGCACCGACGACGTCACCAGCCACCTCCGGCATATTGGCCCTTTGATCTTCCTGAATTGGCCTCAAGGGTGGCAGTTGACAGGGCTATTGGCAACTCCGTTTGCCGCCGCGCCCGCCGCCCGAACCAGCCCGCAACCAGATCCCGGATCCCCGTTAAGTCACGCTTCATGATCACCCGGGCTCATTCGCTTCCTCGTACGCCACGGGCACGGCATCATTGCGGCATGGGGGCTGGCGGCTGGCATTGGAACGATGCGTGGATCTTCGTGTCCTCGGTCATCGCCGAGCGCCTCGAGCGTGATCGGGCGATGCACGCCGCCCTGCCGGTGACCGGTGCGAGCCTGGCTGACGTGCTGGCGGCGGCCGACTTCCTGCATCACAGCGTGCCGAGCCGTGCCGAGCTCGAGGAGTCGGTGCGCCGGCTGGCCGGGGCCGGGCTGCTCACCATCGACGACGACCTGGTCGAGGTGGCGCCGGCCGGCGAGCAGCTGTGGCGCACCCGGCCGTTCAGCGGCCTGTCGTCGGCGGTGGTCACCCTGCAAACCCAGCTCAACCGGGCCAGCGAGCCCGGCAACTCGGACTGGATCCTGGACGAGCAGACCTACGCGGCGGCCGTCCGGGAGTATTCGCTGCGCCTCGCCGACGGGCGCTGACCCCTACCGGACCGCGCTGCCGGCCGCCCGCAGGCCGTCCTTGACCTCGCCGATGGTCAGCTCTCCGAAGTGGAACACGCTCGCCGCCAGCACCGCGTCGGCGCCCGCCGCGACGGCCGGCGGGAAATGCTCCACCGCGCCGGCACCACCGCTGGCGATCACCGGAACGTCGACGACCGCGCGCACCGCGGCGATCAACTCCAAGTCGAAACCGGCCTTCGTGCCGTCGGCATCCATCGAGTTCAGCAAGATCTCACCGGCGCCCAACTCGGCCACCCGGCGCGCCCACTGCACAGCGTCCAGCCCGGCCGACTTGCGGCCGCCGTGCGTGGTGACCTCCCAGCCGCTCGGCGTGCCCGGCGCCCGGCGCACATCCAGCGAGAGGACAAGCACCTGATTGCCGAAGCGCTCGGCGATCTCGGCGATCAGCCCGGGCCGGGCGATCGCGGCCGTGTTCACCCCGACCTTGTCAGCCCCGGCGCGCAGCAGCGTGTCAACGTTGTCGGCCGAGCGCACCCCGCCACCCACAGTCAACGGGATAAAAACCGATTCCGCCGTACGCCGGACCACGTCGAGCATCGTGGCCCGATCGTCGGAGGAGGCGGTGACATCCAGGAACGTCAGCTCGTCGGCGCCCGCGGCGTCATAGGCGGCGGCCAACTCGACCGGATCACCCGCATCCCGCAAATCGACGAAATTGACGCCCTTAACCACCCGCCCCGCATCCACGTCAAGACAGGGAATCACCCGCACCGCCACCGTCATGCTGTGCCGCCCTCAAGCATGCCCTTCTGGCCCTCGCCTACAACGCCGTAGCGCAACGCAACCATGTGCCGCTCGGTGCAGGCGGTCATGCTGTGCCCAGGACTGCGAGGGCTTCCGCGACTGTGAACGCGCCCGCGTAGAGCGACTTGCCGGCGATCACCCCTTCGACGCCGATCGGCTCGAGTGCGGCCAGGGCCCGCAAGTCGTCCAGGGTGGACACGCCGCCGCTGGCGATGATCGGCTTGTCGGTGGCCGCGCAGACCTCGCGGAGCAACTCCAGATTCGGGCCGCGCATCATGCCGTCCTTGGTGATGTCGGTGACCACGTAACGGGCCGCGCCCGCCTTGTCGAGCCGGGCGAGCACATCGAACAGGTCACCGCCGTCGCGGGTCCAGCCCCGGGCCGACAGGGTGCGGCCGCGCACGTCCAGCCCTATCGCGACCCGGTCGCCGTACTCGCCGCAGACCCGGTCACACCATTGCGGGTCCTCGAGCGCCGCGGTGCCGATGTTGATCCGGGCCGCGCCGGTGGCCAGCGCACGGGTCAGCGACTCGTCGTCGCGGATCCCGCCGGAAAGCTCCACCTTGACGTCGAGCCGGCGCACCACGTCGGCCAGCAACTCGGCGTTGGAACCCCGGCCGAACGCCGCGTCCAGATCGACCAGGTGCACCCAGTCGGCGCCGTCGTGCTGCCAGGCGAGCGCGGCCTCAAGCGGGTCGCCGTAGCCGGTCTCGGAACCGGCGGCGCCCTGCACGAGCCGCACGGCCTGGCCGTCGGCGACATCAACGGCGGGCAACAGGGTCAAGGTCACGGAAATTTCTCCCTCTAGGAACGGCAGCAAGCTAGCGGCGGCGATCTAGGAACGGCGCCCGAGGACGACGACCACCAGGGCCGGGACGGCCAGGACGAGCAGGGCGCTCAGGACGAGCCGCAGGGCCAGATCGGGAATCAGGATCCAGACGGCGACAACCGCGATCAGCGGAAGCAACGCGATGCCGGCCCGCTGGCTGCGGCTGCGCCTATACAACAGCCCCGAGCTGCGTTTACGCGGGGTCAACCGGCGCACCAACCGGCGGCGCGTCGCCCGGCGGGCGACCCTGCGGGCCCGCGCGGCCTTCTGCTTCTCCAGGACGGCGAGGCGTTCGGCGCGCCGGCGCGCCCGTTCCTTGCTCATCTGCTACAGCCCAGCGACCCAGTTGCGCAGCAGCGCAAAGCCGGCGTCGGCGGATTTCTCCGGGTGGAACTGGGCCGCCGACAGCGGCCCCAGCTCCACCACGGCCGCGAAGGGCAGGTCGTGGCTCGCGGTGGTCACCCGGGCGCCGGCTCGCCGCAGGGCAGCAAGATCCGAGGCCGCGTACGAGTGGACGAAGTAGAACCGCGTCGCGGCCTGGAGCCCGTCGAGCAGCACGGAGCCGGCCGGGACGTCGACCGTGTTCCAGCCCATGTGCGGGATCCGGGTCGCGGTCAGCTTCGTCACCACGCCCGGGAGCAGGCCCAGGCCCTTGGTTTCGACGCCGTGCTCGACGCCCGAGTCGAAAAGGATCTGCATGCCGACGCAGATGCCCAGCACCGGCCGGCCGGCGGCGACCCGGGCGGCGATGACCGGGCCGGCCCCCAGATCCTCGATGCCGGCCATGCACGCCGCGTAGGCGCCGACGCCGGGCACGACCAAACCGTCCGCGTCGGCGGCCGCCGACAGATCGGAGGTGACCGTGACCGCAACGCCGGTACGGGCGACGGCCCGCTCCGCGGAGCGCAGATTGCCCGAGCCGTAGTCGAGCACGACGACGCTGGTCATCAGCCGTTCCCGGGGATCAGCCAGGCGATGCCGCCCGCCGCCGCGAGCGCCGCCAGGACCGCGACGACACCCACGCTGACCTTCGTGGCGCCCTGCTTGACCAGGGTGTAGACGCCACCCGCGAGGAACCCGGCAACCACGAAGAGCACGACCGCCATCAGAGCACGACCAAACTGGACGACATCAGAGCACACCCTTGGTGGAGGGAAGAGCGCCGGCGTTGCGCGGGTCGATCTCGACCGCTTCGCGCAGCGCCCGGGAGAACGCCTTGAACTGCGCCTCCACCACGTGATGGGCGTCGGGGTGGCCGCCGTCACGGGCCGCGCGCAGCACGCTGACGTGCAGCGTCACCTTGGCCGCGAAGCCGAACGACTCGAAGATGTGCCGGGTCATGCTGGTCGGATAGACCGGCCCGATGTACGGCGCCAGGGCCGGCTCGTCGTGCACCACATACGGCCGGCCGGAGAGGTCGACCGCGGCCCGGCACAGCACCTCGTCCATCGGGATCGTGGCCGAGCCGTACCGCCGGATGCCCGCCTTGTCGCCGAGCGCCCGCGCGAACGCCTCACCCAACGCGATCGCCGTGTCCTCCATCGTGTGGTGCGCGTCGATCTCGAGGTCGCCCTCGGTACGCACGGTGAGGTCGAACCCGCCGTGCTTGGCGAGCTGGTTGAGCATGTGGTCGTAGAAGCCGACGCCGGTGCTCAGCTCGCCCTTGCCGGTGCCGTCGAGATCGATCTCGACGAGGACCTTGGTCTCCTTGGTGACGCGCTCGATGCGCGCGGTGCGGGTCACTGACTCTCCTCGACGGCGGAAAGGAACGCGGTGGTCTCGGCGGGCGTGCCGGCGGTGACCCGCAGCCAGCCCGCCAGGCCGACGTCACGGACCAGCACGCCCTTGTCGAGCAGCGCCTGCCAGGCGACCCGCTGGTCGCCGCCGACCTCGAACAGCACGAAGTTGGCATCGCTTTCGGCGACCCGGACCCCGCGTGCGCGCAGCGTGGCCACGATCCGGTCGCGCTGCTGCTTGATCGCGTCGACCGTGGCCAGCAGCGCGTCCCGCTGGGCCAGCGCGGCCCGGGCGGCCGCCTGGGTCAGCGACGACAGGTGGTAGGGCAGCCGGACCAGTTGGACGGCGTCGACCACGGCCGGGTCGGCGGCCAGGTAGCCGAGCCGTCCACCGGCGAAGCCGAACGCCTTGCTCATCGTCCGCGACACGACCAGCCGTGGGTGCCGTGGCAGCAGGGCGAGCGCGGTGGGTGTGCCGGGCCGGGCGAACTCGGCGTAGGCCTCATCCACCACGACCATGCCCCGGGCCGCGCCGAGGACGGCGTCGACGACAGCGGGATCGAGCGCCGTACCGGTCGGGTTGTTGGGTGAGCACAGGAAGACGAGATCGGGATCGTGCTGACGCACCTGGGCGACCGCGGCGGCGGGCGACAGGCCGAAGTCGGGATCCCGGAGCGCGCCGACCCAGCGGGTGCCGGTGCCGGCCGCGAGCAGCGGATGCATCGAATACGACGGGCCGAAGCCCAGCGCCACGCGGCCCGGCCCCGCGAACGCCTGCAGCAACTGCTGCTGGACCTCGTTGGAGCCGTTGGCCGCCCACAGGTTGACCGGCTGTAGCCCGTGGCCCAGATAGCCGGCCAGGTCGGTACGCAGCGCGACGGCGTCCCGATCCGGATAGCGGTTGAGGTCGCGCAGCTCGGCCTGCACCGCCTTGCCGATCGCCTCCACGACCTCGTCGGCCAGGGGATACGAGTTCTCGTTCGTGTTCAGCCGGACGGCGACGTCGAGCTGGGGCGCGCCGTACGGCGACTTGCCGCGCAGGTCGTCGCGGATCGGCAGGTCGTCGATGGTGGTCATGCGCTGTTCCCGTCGTCGGGGTGGCCGGTTTCTGGACGGGCGCTCTTTCCCGGCCGGAAACCGGCCACCCCGACAACGGCATCCCGGGGAACAGCGCCCGCCGAGCGGAGCGAGGCCATCAAGCACCGCCAAACCGCGCCGTCACGGCCTGCCCGTGCGCCGGCAGGTCCTCCACGTTGGCCAGCGTGATCACGTGCGGGGCCACGTCACGCAGGGCGGCCTCGTCGTACTCGATCACGTGGATGCCGCGCAGGAACGACTGCACCGACAGGCCGGAGGAGTGCCGCGCGCAGCCGCCCGTGGGCAGCACGTGGTTGGAGCCGGCCGCATAGTCGCCCAGGGAGACCGGCGACCAAGCCCCGACGAAGATCGCGCCGGCGTTGCGGACCCGCATGGCCCACGCCCGCGCGTCCACGGTCTGGATCTCCAGGTGCTCGGCCGCATACGCGTCGACCACGCGCAGGCCGTGCTCGAGGTCGTCGACCAGGACGACGCCGGACTGGATGCCGGTCAACGCCTCGCGGACCCGGGCCTCGTGCTTGGTGGCCGGGACCTGGCGGGCCAGCTCGGCCTCGACCGCCGCACACAGCGCCTCCGACGGGGTGACCAGGACGCTGGCGGCTAGCGGGTCGTGCTCGGCCTGACTGATCAGGTCGGCCGCGACGTGCACCGGGTCGGCCGTGTCGTCGGCCAGCACCGCGATCTCGGTAGGGCCGGCCTCGGCGTCGATGCCGACCGCGCCGCGCAGCAGTCTTTTCGCCGCTGTCACCCAGATGTTGCCCGGGCCGGTGATCACGTCAACCGGCGCACAGCCGTCGCCCTCGTCAACTCCAGCTGAGCCGTAGCCCAGCATCGCGATCGCCTGGGCGCCGCCGACCGCATAGACCTCGTCGACGCCGAGCAGCGCGCACGCGGCGAGCACCCGGGCGTCGGGCAGGCCGCCGTTCTCCTTCTGCGGCGGGCTTGCGACGACCAGCGAGCCGACGCCCGCGATCTGGGCGGGCACCACATTCATCACGACGGTCGACGGATACATCGCGAGGCCGCCCGGCACGTAGAGGCCGACGCGGGCGACCGGCACCCAGCGCTCGGTCACGCTGCCGCCCGGGACCACCTGGGTGGTCACGTCGGTGCGGCGCTGGTCGGCGTGCACCTTGCGGGCACGGGAGATCGACTCGAGCAGGGCGGCGCGGACCTCCGGGTCGAGCGCGCCAGCCGCGGCGGCGATGGCCTCGGCGCTCACCCGCAGCCGGGACAGCTGGATGCCGTCGAAACGCAGCGTGGCCTCGCTGATCGCGCTGAACCCATGCTCGCGGACCGCCTCGACGACCGGGCGGATCCGCTCGACCGCCACGGAGACGTCGAGCTGGGCACGGGGCAGCAGGCCGCGCGGGTCTCGGCGGGAGCCGCGCAGGTCGATCCGATTCAGCACGGGGCCAAGTCTAGGCGGCGGGTGAGACAGCGAGCCGGGCGCATTCCAGGCATTGAGATGGGGAACTGGGAGCGTGCCCGGGCGGCTGGACCATTGCCACGCGTACGATAAATGTGTTTTTGTGCTTTTTGGGGGGAAGACCGGCGGGCGCAATCGGTAGGCGGACCGATACGCTCGCAGCGTGGGTGCGATTCTCCCGGTCTTTCCGCTGGGCACGGTGCTCTTCCCGGGCCTGGTGCTACCCCTGCACATCTTCGAGGAGCGGTATCGCACGCTCGTGCGCGAGCTGGTGGCCAGCCCCGGCGACGGGCCACACGAGTTCGGCGTGGTGACGCTGCGGCGTGGCTACGAGGCGCAGCTCGCGGCCGACGGCGACATCGAGAAACCGCCCGACGAGGAGCCGGTCACCGCCGACGAGCTTTACGAGGTCGGCTGCACGGCCGAGCTGCGTAAGGTCACCGAGCTGCCCGATGGGCGGTTCGACATCGTCACGGTGGGCCGCCAGCGGTTCCGCGTGCTGAGCGTCTCGGCCGACACCCATCCGTATCTGACGGCCGAGGTGGAGTGGCTGAGCGACGGCGACGGCGACCCCGAAACCGCCGACCTGCTGGCGCCCCGGGTGCTGTCCGCCTTCCGCACCTACCTGGAGCTGCTACGACCCGACTCCGAGGTGCTCGATCAGGTGCCCGACGACGCGACGGTGCTCTCCCACCTGGTCGCCGCGACGGCGCAGCTGACCGTCGACGAGCGCCACGGCCTGCTCGCCGCGCCCGACACGACCGCCCGGCTGCGCGCCGAGCTGAAGCTGCTCAACCGCGAGGCGGGCCTACTTGCCCGGGTGCGTGCGGTGCCGGTTCCACTGTCCGATCTGGCTCGCCCAGCAAGTCCGAACTGAAGCGCTCGTCGCCGTTCTCGGTGGGTTGCTCGATCGGCTCGCCATCGGGCAGCTCGTGGCCGTTCTCGGCGGGCAGTTGGTTGCCGTAACCGGGCTTGGCGCCCGGACGATCCAGGTCGGGGTCGTTGGACCAGCCGGCGAGCAGGGTGAGCACGATCACCGCGGCGAAGGCGGGCACCAGCAGCGGGCCCTTGGCATGCAGGTCGGGCGGGGCCGCGTAGGTGCCGCCCGTGGCCGCGATGCTCCGCCACTGCTCGTAGGCGGCGCGGCCGATCAGCCGGCCCGTGTACCAGGCTAGGGGGGCGGCTGCGAGCGCGCCGAGGGTCACGCCGAGCAGCAGGCCGGGGCCGCGGTGCCGGCGCAGCACCAGCCACGCCACGATCGCCGCGACCAGCCCGAAGCCGAACCCGATGAGGGTGAACCAGCCATCGGCCGCGATGTACTCCTCAGGGGACGGGTCGTTGACCACGAACCCGTTCGCCCCCGCGTCGATCACCGGCACGGTGGGTGAGAGGAAATGCCAGAGCACGCCCAGCGGGGCGCCCGCCGCGGCGACCACGAGACCGGTCAGGACGGCGACGACGGCGGTGCGCCGCAACGACCGGCTCGGCAGTTGCGGCTCGGGCTCCGGCTCGCCCCCGAACGCGTACGCGGGGGCTTCCTGATTCGGGTTCACCATACGATCCTGCCAGGTGCCCTCAGGCGACCGCCGACGGTCCCAGGATCATCTTCAGGTCGGCACGCAGCGCCGGGGTCGGCGCGACCCGGAACCCGCCGAGCCGCATGACCGTGGTGCGGCTGCCGTTCTGCAGGTGGACGTGCACCTCGGCGTCGCCGGGGTGGCTGACCAGGATCTCCTTCAGCTCGTCCACCAGGGGCGGCGTGCACCGGGTGATCGGCATGGTCAGCGTGATCGGCTTGCTGTCCGGATTGTGGGTCACGTCGGGCATCGACATGTCCATCGCCATGATCCGCGGGGTGTCGTCGCGGCGGTCGACCCGGCCCTTGACGATCACGATCGCGTCCTCGGCGATGTACTGCCCGATCACCTCGTACGTGTTCGGGAAGAACAGGGCCTCGACGCCGCCGGCCAGATCCTCGAGGGTGGCCGAGGCCCAGGCCCGGCCCTGCTTGGTGATCCGCCGCTGGACGCCGGTGAGGATGCCGGCCAGCGTGACGATCTGCCCGTCGGGGACGGAACCGTCCTCATTGAGCGCGGCGATCGTGGTGTCGGCGGCCTGGTAGAGCATCTGCTCGAGACCCGCGAGGGGGTGATCGGAGACGTAGAGGCCGAGCATCTCGCGCTCGAACGCCAGCTTGTCGCGCTTGTCCCACTCGCTGTCGCCGATCGTGGGCATCGCGACAGTCGCGGCGCTGCCCGCCCCGGAATCCTCGCCGAATGACGCGAACAGGTCGAACTGCCCGGCCGCCTCGTTCTTCTTCACATCCGCGTACGCGTCGATGGCCTCGGCGTGCACCGCCAGCAGGCCCTTGCGGGTGTGCCCCATCGAGTCGAACGCGCCGGCCTTGATCAGCGATTCAACCGTCTTCTTGTTGCAGACGATCGCGTCCACCTTGGACAGGAAATCGTAAAAATCACGATACCCGCGCTCTGTTTCCCCGGGTTTTGCCTTGCGGCACCGGGCGACCGCCTCGACAACGTTGTGCCCGACGTTGCGGACCGCGGCCAGGCCGAACCGGATGTCCTTGCCGACCGGGGTGAACGGGCCGGCGGACTGGTTGACATCCGGCGGCAGGACCTGGATGCCCATGCGCCGGCACTCGGCCAGATACATCGCCATCTTGTCCTTGTCGTCGCCGACGCTGGTCAGCAGCCCGGCCATGTACTCGGCCGGGTAGTGCGCCTTGAGGTAGGCCGTCCAATAGGAGACCAGCCCGTACGCGGCCGAGTGGGCCTTGTTGAACGCGTAGCCGGCGAATGGCACCAGGACGTCCCACACCGCCTGGATGGCCTGGTCGGAGTAGCCGTTGACGCGGCAGCCGTCCCGGAAGGGGATGAACTCCTTGTCCAGGATCTCCTTCTTCTTCTTACCCATCGCCCGGCGCAACAGGTCAGCCTGGCCGAGCGAGTAACCCGCCAGGATCTGGGCGGCGCGCTGCACCTGCTCCTGGTAGACGATCAGCCCGTAGGTCGGCTCCAGGATCACCCGCAGCGGCTCCTCCAGCTCCGGGTGGATCGGGGTGATCTCCTGAAGCTTGTTCTTGCGGAGCGCGTAGTTGGTGTGCGAGTCGACGCCCATCGGGCCGGGCCGGTACAGCGCCAGGACGGCGGAGATGTCCTCGAAGTTGTCCGGCTTCATCAGCCGCAGCAGCGAGCGCATCGGCCCGCCGTCGAGCTGGAACACGCCCAGCGTGTCGCCCCGGGCCAGCAACTCGTACGACTTCTGATCGTCCAGCGGCAGGGCCAGCAGGTCGAGTTTCATGTCGTGGTTGAGCTCGATGTTCTTGACCGCGTCGTCGAGGATCGTCAGGTTGCGCAGGCCGAGAAAGTCCATCTTCAGCAGGCCGAGCGTCTCGCAGGTCGGGTAGTCGAACTGCGTGATGATCACGCCGTCGGCCGGCCTCTTCATCAGCGGGATGTGGTCGATGATCGGCTCGGCGCTCATGATCACGCCGGCCGCGTGCACGCCGGTCTGCCGGATCAGGCCCTCGATGCCGCGGGCGGTGTCGATGACCCTCTTGACGTCGGGGTTCTGCTCGTACAGGGCGCGGACCTCGCCGGCCTCGCTGTACCGCTTGTCGTCCTTGTTGAAGATGCCGGACAGCGAGATGCCCTTGCCCATCACGTCCGGCGGCATGGCCTTGGTGATCTGGTCACCGACCGAGTACGGGAAGCCGAGCACCCGGGCCGAGTCCTTGATCGCGGCCTTCGCCTTGATCATGCCGAAGGTGGCGATCTGGGCGACCTTGTCCTCGCCCCAGCGGTCGGTCACGTAGCGGATGACCTCACCGCGCCGACGCTCGTCGAAGTCGATGTCGACGTCGGGCATCGAGATGCGCTCGGGGTTGAGGAACCGCTCGAAGATCAGCCCGTGCGGGATCGGGTCGAGGTCGGTGATGCCCATCGCGTACGCGATCAGCGAGCCGGCGGCCGAGCCACGGCCCGGGCCGACCGCGATGCCGTTGCGCTTCGACCACTGGATGAAGTCGGCGACCACCAGGAAGTAGGACGGGAAGCCCATCTCGTTGATGATGCCGAGCTCGTACTCCGCCTGCTTGACGTGGCCGTCGGGGATGCCGCCCGGGAAGCGCCGATGGAGTCCCTCGTATGCCTCCTTGCGGAACCAGGACTCCTCGGTCTCGCCCTCGGGAACCGGGAAGCGGGGCATGAGGTTTTTGAAGGTGAACATGCCCTCGGTGTCGACCCGCTCGGCCACCAGCAGCGTGTTGCGGCAGCCCTCCAGCCAGGCGTCGGACGAATCCACCGCGCGCATCTGGTCGGCCGACTTGACGAAGTAGCCGCTGCCGCCGAACTTGAACCGGTTGGGGTCGGCGATGTTGCTGCCGGTCTGCACGCAGAGCAGCACGTCGTGCGCCTCGGACTGCG
>Ga0307512_10004193_pt1 | contig 15961 bp, 23 predicted proteins | sample 14_EM_MG_FD_200267 | JGI IMG/M metagenome (GOLD analysis project Ga0307512, IMG submission 200267) | Populus trichocarpa ectomycorrhiza microbial communities from riparian zone in the Pacific Northwest, United States - 14_EM | ecosystem: Host-associated > Plants > Roots > Unclassified | place... | reverse complement strand
CGAAGCATTATCTGAATCAACTTCCAATTCAGCTTCGCTCAGCTAGAGGAGGGTACTGTGTCAGCCACTTCTCGCGAGGGGAGAACGAAGACTGACCAAGTTATCTGGCAAGCCACTGAGCACGCTCTCCAAGCTTCTGATGACGCCGGTCTTGCCATCTTCATCGCCGAGGGGTTTGCGATCGAAGTCAAAAGCCCTCCCAAGGATCAAGAGAACGCCGGAAACCCTGTTATGGAGGTGTAGGTCGATCCAGGTAGCGAACTCCTCTCTAAGGCGTGCAGGAGAGACACCACTAACACGGATACCTCTCGCCTGACAAGCCCCCTGGAGTTCGGACGTGGACAGCTCGTCTATGCCCTCGCTAGCAATAAGTTGATCGTCCCTACGAAGTTGGAGCAGCTGGGTGCGAATGGCTCCCCGAAGGAAGTTGTCGGTACCAAAAGCATTAACACCCATGTATCGGCACATCGACACAAGTTGGGGACGGGAAAGATTGTCCAGAGTAAGGTCGTCATCGAATAAACGGGCAACATTGATGACATCCGTAGCTGAGGGGGATTCTCCGGTGGACCTGACTTTTTGGAAGAACTCTTTGAAGGCTTCGCTATCAACAATGTGCGCATTCGCTTTCAAGCCGGATTCTCGAAGAGTTTCCTGCAAGAACTTGGCCATTTCTAGCCTAACGCGAAGGAGTTTGCGCTCTTTCTCTTCCTAAAGCCAACGAATTAGGGTGATTGATAATAGTCATGGTCTCATTAGCCAAACTCACAGCAGCAAAGTTATCCTCGAAAGTTGATGGTAACATGTTGGGGAATAGTTTGAGTGCGACGGGAAGCAACAACTCCATGAATGGCACGATAACAAACACAGCAAACGGAATGAGCCGTAGGATGTCCGTGGTTGTACGCTTGAGTTGACGACGCTCACGCCTGGTCAAGGAGTCTCCCTGCAGCAACTTCCACTGAAGCCGGGATGCGATCCTCACTTCTTTCGCGAGAAGCTTTGAACCGTTCCAGTAGTGGGATGCTTCATGCTTTACTTTTGACCAAGCCCTAGAAAGAACGGGAGGTTTAGGCTCCGATAGAGATGTAGACCTGGACGATGGGGAGTTGTCGACCGGTTTTGTGCTTTGGTGACGTGCAGCGCGAAGCAATACGGGTGGTGGAAGACGAATTATACGGTTATAAGATTGAGCGAGAATAGCAGACTGTCCGCGGCGGAGCAGCCATAGAGACATGAAAGCGAGAGGTGGGTTAGAGAGAGAAGCCTATGACGTGTTTGAGTGTGTCCGCGCCGAGAATGTAAGCCGAACCCCGAATGTCCGCGCCATCCACCTCCGACGAGAAGGCTTACAAAAAAGCGAAAAAACTCTACGAAAAATCGCTTCTTAACAGACCACCGAACCAGGCCGGTGCAGAGTGGACGCCCCTCAGAGCAGCGGAAAAGAGGTTCAAGTCTCGATTTCCACCGCCAGATCTCTCCGATGTCCTGGATCTTGCTCTCTTAGACCCAAGCCGGTCGGACGAGATTCTGAACGGGGGCTGGAAGGGCAGCCCAGCCGCTCTCTCCTGCGAGCGCATCGACATCCAGCTCGACGATGGGCTTCTCAAGTTCGCATACGTGTTCAAATCACATTCCGGTTTTGTCTATATCCCAAACTTGCTCTCTCATCAAAAGCAAAGGGATCTTGTCCGGTGGTCTCTTAAGGATCACGCACGTTATCCTAATGAAACCAATCTCGACACCCACTACATCCTGCCTGAGGAAGGGTTGTGGAATGCCCACTTGAGGTCAAGAGACTCGAGCTCCAGTGTCCCTGATGTCCAACCAAGAGCCTCCGCGCCCAGGATCGACTTGTCAACCTACACGTCTTCGGTTGTTGGTCCGAGACAGTTGGTATCCAATGCGGCAGCGTCAGTGGACAACGTCGAGGGTTTGACTCTGAAAGCTGCTGCTCAACCACCGATGATCCCTTCGCCTACGGCTGCAACTACACCACCTTCGAAGTTGCTTCCCAAACTACGATGGGCGAATATCGGGTGGTTCTACCACTGGGGAACTAAACAATACGACTTTACCCGAGGGAAGATCGACGTTGCACCGGAAATCAAATCATTGTGCCAATCTATCGTGCGTGCAGTCAATTGGAGGGGTGTTTTCGGAGATCTGCATCCCGAGAACGAGGCAGAAGATTGGGAGACATGGCCTGAGTCATACGGTACTGGTACTCCCCACAGTTTGCAGTGACCGGAACTCATCCCCATCTCATAGAACCGGATGCTGGGATCGTAAATTTTTACCAGGAAAAAGTCTTCCACCCAACGAAATTTTCTTGAGAGCAAAATACTGAGATCTGTGACCAGGATACGCTCATGGCTCACGTTGACCGATCGGAGATTTGTGCCGCCACCCCTCTGGTTTCTATGTCGTAAGGACCCTCGACACGCTGTCCCTTCCATGTTAACTATGTATTGGCATAGTATCGGGAGCGCTGCAATCTTTTTACTCGGGGGGACAACTCGCGATGCGAAGCCTATTCCTATCCTTCTTCGCTCCGGCGATGTCGTGATCATGTCTGGTCCTGAATGCAGGAGAGCATATCACGGTCAGTCCACATGTCTCACCTTGAATCACTCCAAGCTGAAAAAATTCAAAGGCATCCCAAGAATTCTGGAGGGTACAGCTCCATCACATCTCACTCTTGTGGACGAGCATGGAGATTGGGAACCCTATAGCCAGTACATCAAAACAACCAGGATTAATCTAAACGTTCGTCAGGTGTTCCCCAGAAAATTCCGGCCGACCTGGTAACACGGTGCATTGATATTTCGTACACCAAGCCATGGTATCGGGTGTAGATCTATTACAATAATGTAGACACTTTGCGTGCATGGCATTCCCACGGATGACGGAGTCCGATCACCAAGCGGAACGGGTTCCGTTCAAGTCCGAGTTAGCGATCGCGTCGTGGCACGTCTCCATGTTGACTGGCCGCCTCTCTACCGTCCTTGCTTCGGGCAGGTCAGCTCGGCCGCAGTATTGGAGACAACGGGCACCGCAGTTGGCTCGTTGGTTACAAACATCTACCCAAGACGGTCCAGCGGTCACTGGAACGAATCGTGTGTACCGTCCAATCCCTAATTGACGTGCTGACCGAAACAAACATGTAGGGGCAGAAGCTTCGCTCAAGCGATTTTGGAAAATTGTGGATGTTGCGAAAGTCGAAAATGGATTCGCGGTCACGCTGGACAACCGTCCACTTAAAACCCCGTCAGGGAATATACTTCACCTGCCCCAAAACAAACGAATTCTGGCGACGTTGGTGGCTACGGAGTGGGAGAATCAGGACAAGATTCTCAAAACTCACGCACTACCCATGGTAAGTGTACCGGCCCGCCAGACACCTTTTTGTTCCCTGACGACGTTCCGAGTTAGACGTCATTGGTCTCAAGGGCGATCGACGCGATGCACGACAAGTCGACCCGAGGCCAAGTCAGGGAGGCCTTATTAAAGTACCTTGACACAGACACCATCTGGTATGTTCCGACATATTGCTCTACGAAACGCCAACCAATGTTTCCTGCCCGTAGCTTCCATCAACGGTACCCTGACCCATTAGTGCAATTGCAGAGGACGCACTGGGATCCGATCCTTGACTGGGCTCGGGAAACATTCAAAGTCGAAATCGAGACCTTCAGTTCCATCTTCTCGACGCCCCAACCACCGGAAACTTTTTCCAAACTAGACTATGCAATGTCCACGCTCGACCCCTGGCAAATGGCTGGTATGGTTACACATTCGACTCCCTTCGAACCCTGCTAATGCACCGCGAAGCACTGGAACGGGCGACTTATTCCTCCAAATCTCTTCTGATCGGTCTTGCGTTGGTGCTCAAGAAGATAACGGTGGAGGAGGCCGCACTAGCAAGCACAGTCGAAGTCTCAAGCCAGATTCAACGATGGGGAGAAGTAGAAGACTGTGAGTTGATTCTTCACTTTCCCGGCCACCGCTTATGCCCTCCTGCAGCACACGACGTGGATCACCAAGACGTCCGCAGGCAGCTCGCAAGCGCGGCCTGTCTACTTGAGGGTTCGTCAGTCCCGTATTGGGGACCGACTTCATGGTTGTAGGATAACTACCATCTGTCTCAAACGTTCCATGATAATTACATGCGCATGTATGGGTTTTAAGATGTTCCGTATTATCTTGGGGACATAGCCAAGCAGTGAATATGCACCCCACTCAAACGCCTAGTACACACGCTTGAACGGAGGGACGGGCTTGCATTCGTTCTCATCCAGTGTCTTGTCGATAACGCCACGGTACTCAAGTTCGACCTCCGGTGAATTCACGTCCTTCTGGAAGGACAGGGTGTGCTTCATCCAGTTGTCATCGTCACGCTGCGAACTTGTTAGTGCGACACACATCGGCAACATTATGGAATGCTCACGTCTGGGAAATCTTCACGAGCGTGAGCACCGCGAGACTCCTTACGAGCAGCCGCAGCAGTGATGGTCTGGACGGCGCACTGGAGTAGGTTGCGAAGTTCGAAGGTTTCGACAAGGTCCCTAAGGATAGCCCATTAGTGGCTGTTCCTTTGTGCCGTTGAAGATCACATACGAGTTCCAGATCATACTTCTATCCTTGATCCCAACCTGTTGGAAGGTATTGTAGATTTGCTTCAGTTTTCCGACACCCTCGTCCAGCGACTCTTGTGTCCTGTTCAGGCAATTCCATTAGCCTTGGAACACTTCAAACGGATGGCGATTGAGTTTACCTGAATACAGCGGCATCAGCCTGCATGGCCTTCTGCATCTTCAAGCGGATCTCGGAGGTGTGGAGGGGGCCGTCAGAGTTCCTGATCCGATCGAGAAACTCGATGCTTTCGATGCCGGACTCCTCAGGAATCTTTTTGTGGGGTTTGCCAGGTGTCAAGTTCTCCTTGATGTGGTTGGCGCAGGCACGACCGAAGACAACGATATCGAGGAGGGAGTTAGCCCCGAGACGGTTGGCTCCGTGGACAGATACGCAAGCAGCCTCGCCCGCAGCGTAGAGTCCAGGAACAACCTTGTCCTTGCCATTCTCGTCGACGGTCAAAGCTTCTCCCGTATACTTGGTTGGAATACCGCCCACTAAGGTTACTCAGCAAAGAGATGACTGGGGAAGGCGGTATGACTTACTGTTGTAGTGAACGGTGGGCAGCACAGGGATTGGTTCCTTTGTTACATCGACACCAGCGAAGATAGCGGCGGTCTCGGAGATACCAGGAAGTCGCTCGTGGAGGATCTCTGGAGGGAGGTGGCTGAGTTGCAAGAGGATGTGATCCTTCTCGGGGCCGACGCCACGACCCTCGCGGATTTCGATAGTCATACTACGGGAAACGACGTCACGAGAAGCCAAATCCTTGGCGGTGGGAGCATAGCGTTCCATGAAACGTTCTCCTTCGGAGTTCAAGAGGTATCCTCCCTCACCACGCGAACCTGGACCGATGGTGAAGAAGCGTCCGCATCACGGATGGATGAGACCTACCTTCGGTGATGAGGCACCCAGCTCCGTAGATACCAGTGGGATGGAACTGAACGAACTCCAGATCCTGTAACGGCAAACCGGCACGGGCAACCATGGCGTTACCATCTCCAGAGCAGGTGTGTGCACTCGTGCAACTGAAATAAGTGCGGCCATAACCTCCGGTAGCCAAAACGGTCTTGTGAGCACGGAAGCGGTGAAGGGTGCCATCCTCCATGTTCAGTGCGATGACACCAACACATTCGCCGTCTTGCATGATGAGGTCAAGGGCGAAGTATTCGATGAAGAAGTTGGTGTTGTGTCTGAGTGATTGTCCATAGAGTGTGTGCAGGAGGGCGTGTCCTGTTCGGTCTGCAGCAGCAGCGCAACGGTAGGCCTGACCGCCCTTTCCGTACTTGAGAGACTGACCACCGAATGCCCGCTGGTAGATTTTGCCGTCAGCAGTACGAGAGAACGGGACACCGAAGTGTTCCAGCTGCATGCTCCCCGTAAGCGGCGGTCAAAAGTACACGAATCCGAAAACTGACCTCAATGACAGTGTCAGGCGCCTCACGACACATGTAGTGGATAGCGTCTTGATCGCCGAGCCAGTCAGAACCTTTGACCTATATTCGGGGGAGCTCGATAAGTTTGTGAAGGAGATGTAGAGACTTGCCGCTCACCGTGTCGTACATATGCCATCTCCAATCGTCCTCGGTCATGTTCTAGCAGGATGCAACGTGTTAGGCATTGAAGCTCCGTTTTCCCCGAAGAACTCACTCCGAGCGCAGCGTTGATTCCACCCTATTCGTCGTGAGATAATCAGTAATACATTGATGAATGCGTATAGCTCACCTGGGCAGCCACAGTATGACTTCGAGTGGGGAACAACTTGGTGATACATGCCGTGTTGAAACCAGCCTCTGCTAGACCGAAGGCAGCTCGAAGGCCAGCACCTCCGGCGCCGCTGTGAAACGCGTCAGTCCGAGCATTTGGAGACACGGATCAAGAGTCCACGAAACGCACACAACAATTGCATCGTACTCATGTTCAATTAAGGGGTACTGGCCGCTTTCCCAGGACTACGTGGTTGGAATTGAGCTGGGGTATCCTCTATGATGGATTGTATCTCGAAGAATTGACCACACCTTTACCGTCTGAGCCCTGGTGGGCCCGGTTCCGACGAAGAGACGAGAAGGGGCGGAACTGCTGAAGTTCCTTTTTACCGATCTTAAAGCACCCGGAAGAGTCTTTCTCAACATCATTCGGCACCCGGTTGGAAGTGGGGGTGCAGCGAGGGGGAATTTGGTGGCGGAGGAGGAGTGTTTGGGTCTAGTGGTTTGGCGATCAAGCTCAGGCTCAAGCTGTGCTCCCGCTCCGGTCCGGGTTGCTCCAGCAAATAGTATCACATGTATAAAAAATACCAATGTCGGCCGACAACACTACAAATACACAACGGTCACAATACACCCAAGGGGTCATGCTGAATTGGATTCGCCGGCGCCTCGGTCTGTATCGGCCGAGAGGACGACGGAATGGAACGTTGCTGTGGCTTGGGTGGGGGGAATTCGACGGATGAATAATTACTCGCTGGTTTGTCATGAACTGGAGTCCACTGGGTGCGAGGTAAAGCAGCAGCGGGAGATTGTCGAGCGGAAAGCGAAGGGCTGGAGGACGAATGTCCCAAACCACGTCGGCGCTCTGGATTGTCGTTCTGTGTTTTCACGGTCCCCTGTGTTTCAAGCCTGATGGTGGGCGGGCTGCTAGGCAAAGGGGGGTACCCAGAAACGTGGGATAAACCATGGAAAGTCGCTGGGATGCCTTCCTGGACATCTACTCGTGCCTTGAGTGTCTTCTCATCGAAGAGTTTGGTGTCATCGACGGCTGAAACAGATCCTTTGAGAATATCTCTAGCGTACGCCAAGGACTCGAGGGCCTGTTTTCTCCTGAGAACCGCTGATCCGCTCTCATCGTCCTGAGAGAGGCTCTCAAGAATCCACTGAAGGGAATCCCCTACTTTATGCTGCAACTTCTTCAACTCGGCCATCTCCCTCTCGACCTCAAACCGCGAACGCGTCTCCCAAGGCGGATGTTGTTCTCCAGGTTTGCCATCAAGCAATTGGAACGAAGCTGGTTGATACTGTGATGGGTTGAATGAGGCTGATAGATCGGGCAAGCTGCGCTGGAAGTGACCGTCAAATCAGAGCGGCTCGAAGCGTTGTATATTTGATTGTTACCTTGATCTCTGAGACCGCATTCATGACTGTGCGGTTTATTCCCAAACTTTCGCCCCGATCTAGGATGTTCCTCGCGATATCAGGAAGTCCCAACGAGCCAGAAGACCCGTATCGAGCGTGCATTGGTCGTTGCAGGATCCGTAAAGGACCATCACTCATCGTGGATATCCGCCCTTGCTCGGCCCTGCGTTTCATGGGAGGTGGGGGTGTCTCAGGAACTTCTGAGGCAATGTTCAATAAATTGCGGTTCTCGTAGACCACAGAGGCGCCAGTAGCCACAGTCGGCGCGATTTGCAACGACAGAGCTTGCCGCAAGAGGAGTGTAGTATGGTCTGTAGCAAATGATTGTTCGTTTACGGTTGAGTTGGTGAGATGGTGAATGGGAAGCGGGGGGTAACGGAGGAGGAATGTGAGCTGGGTGCTGTAGTCGGAAGGGATAACTGTGAAACCCGTCAGATCTGAACCTGGTGCATGATTGAAGATACCCACGGTCATTTCTAATACGTATTAACATTGCAACGCAGATCCACTTTACGAGCTCCAAGGTAGGGTCACAGGCGAAAAGCCCATCCCACAATAGGAGTGCGTCAGGAATTCCAAACTCTCGCGTGAAGAGCAGACGTAGCCAGCGACTACAAACGAGAGTGAATTACGAAATAACCGGCACAGAAAATGCACTCACATCCCATATATCTGGGCCTCTATGCCGGATGCTTGTAGGTGCTTCCACAGATCCGGATCGACGCTCTTCAAGTAAGTCGATTGTATTCGGTTGCAGGCTTCCACTATTGGAGCTACGTAGGGTTGGATTTCTACTGGTCCTGGATTGGGAGATGGGAGCTCCTTTTGTAAGGATGCTGGGGGTTCTCTCCATTCATACCAGCGACCAACGCCACGCATCACCGCGAGGAAGAGCGTGTATGCGTCTGCGGTAACCCAAGCCCGCGAGAAGAGGTCTCCCAGTTCACGATCCTGAAGGTGCATTGCCCGTTCTTCAGAGATGGAATCGAAGTCACACGCATAGTAAAGCAGCGCAAGCAGCTCGTGCATTCCTTGACGGTACCCGAGGACGGGGTTCTGGAGAGAGTAGATGAAGAGGATGTTCGTGAGGTCCGATTGAACTTCAGGATCCCGGAAATATCCTACGTCTGGAAATCTGGAACGGTTCAGGGAAAAGAACCGGAGATGAACTGCGGACGTACGTGCGTTCGACATCTTGCAAAATGGTCTTCCGAAGGTCTACAGAGGCAAACCAAGCGGTCCACGGATTCTTTGGAAACCACGGTTAGTTGGTATGGAAGGGCATCAACAGGTGGCGTACCTCGGTGTCTAGGCTCAGGGGGTTATTTTTGTCCAAGTTCTTCATAGGAGTTTGGTCGGGCTTCGGAAGCGATTCCACACCGGGGATGATGAGACCTTCGTGGTAGCTTCCGTCTGGTGCTTGCATCTTATCCAACAGGGCATCAACGTACGCCTTGCGAGAATCTTGCCAGAATTTGAGGGACAACGCGGGGGTGTCTTGTATGGGGGGCTTCAGAGGTTCGTTTTCACATAGAAGGAGCTTTCATCGCAATCGGATGAGTGAATGATGCTCCAGATGAAGGGGGTCCGACACACCCTCCACACCATACTCCGGCCCACGACACCGATAGGGTCATCGGATGGTTTGAGCAACCTACCACCAATGGCTGCATCTTTCAACTTGGACAATGTCAAAGTCGATTTGAAGAGTCGTGTATAGACATCACTGGATCACGGAGGAGATCAGACACGGTAACGAAGGAAATCGAGCAACAGAGAAACCGACTTTATTTCCTCGACCGATGGCCGAACGAACCTGTCTACCATACAGAATGCGGATAGGCAAGAAAGAAAGGAAGAGTATCGATCGTTATGAGAACTCGGACGCTGCGGGAAACACGAGAGACGACTAGATCGATCAACGGCACGTGCGATATACTGTACTGAACATCACCACCACATAGAAACCGAAAAGCTGACATCCTCGCTCCGAAACGCGTGCCACCAGCCGGGAGGAAAGAAAAGCAAATCTCCAGGCTCGAGCGTGGCTACCATAGCCTCTGGCACAACTTCTTCCCAAAACCGGGGAAATTCGCCTGACGGACGCGAGGCGAAGACGTCTACCCGGGAAGTGTTGGATAATTGTGGAACTTGCTTGTTTACCGAGGGGTTTCGTTGGGAAACGGTATACAATGCGGAAGAGACCCAGGGTGGTGCGAGCCACACAGTCTTGCGACCAACGACTTGAACTTGATGGCCCCAGTCAGCTGCGAATGGAGATGAGGGCGATCAAACAAACCGTAACAGTTGTTGTAGGGGTCCTTTGGGATGTCGCGCTTACTTGAGTCGGGACTGCAATCGATGGATGTAAAAACTACTTGCCACGTGGGCGGGAGATATCGTTCCTTTCGGTCCCAGCCAGGCGTTCAGGACGAGCTGTTCGTCGTTGGTCGGGGGTTTGTAGTCCGGGAAAGAATCTGAGGAATTCGGACATGAATACACGTAATCGGGGACGATTATGTCCTCTCGCATGGTTGGAAACTGAAGGAAAAGACTGTGTTGTGCCATATATAACACCTCATTAGATGGTCGGCCGAGTGACGTCACGAAATCATCCCATCCCATGATTTTTTGAGACCAGTTGTCGGTCCGGTAGTCGCTTCCGACCTCGACAGGAACGACGCGTCCAGGACCGGAAACTGTTCGCAAGTAGCGTGTAGAATGCCATGGATGTTCGTTAAGTGCTGGCCAGTCAGTTGCGTGGCCAGGGACGATAAATGGACGCGAGGCGATCGAGCGCTGAAAGGAAGCGAGAGAGGGCGGAGCGTCGAGCCGCAGAACTGGGTGCCGAGCGGCAAGGACGGGGACAGGGGTAGATGACGCTTTAGCCGATAACGACACGTCAGGAAGAGGGTACGGTCTCAGTAGGGACATGTATTCCGATTGAATATGCTGAATAAGGTCGAGGATCAGGTTGTGGCGACCGGGACCTGCAGCGCCAGCAATGACGATGGCTTTGTCGAGGTGTTCTATGGCCTGCGCAACGGATGAGGGGTCGAGAGAGCGGGGTGAGGTGTCGTAAAGTGATTTGAGAATGCACGCGTCAGTATAGAGTCTGCGGCAGTGATAGACATCGTCGGCAACCGGGAGTTTGTTGTGACAGTCTCGGATAAATTTGTCAAAAGTAGCGGCTCGTTCTGCAGAGAGCGCGAGGGCCGCGGTGCGAAAGTCGTCGAGGGCTGCGAGGGTGTAAGTAAAGGGAGGAGAGAGATGGAGAAAGGAAAGGACGTCCACTGGAATCGTCGGGCTGCAGCATTTCAGAAAAAAGAGTGACCGTGTGTGACTCGTGATCGTGATCGACCACGCGAGACGATTAAAGATAAAAGGTCGGACCCCAACCAGCCACCGTGAGAAAATTCCCCCTCCTCTCTGCCGCCGTAAAAAAACTGTCGGTCGGCTCGGGCCGGATTCCCCAGATGACCTCAAGGTAATCCCCCCATCAATTCCTCTCGGCTGCAATCCTCATCCTCATCTCAACAGACTAGACCGGCTCCTCCTCCTCCTGGACACCGGCTCTTCCACCTCCGTCAGATCCACCGCCGCCAAACAACTAGCCCAGCTCGCGGTAAAGAGCGTTATCACTGACGTTGCGTTCGTCGAGGAAGACATAAAAACCCTCAGACAGAACATCGCGTTCAAGGACGAACAAGCGTGGTCAGAACTCTTAGCCGTCTTCGCTCGCGTGCGCCTCCCCTCCCATCTCGATCTCCCCTTTTACAACTCACCTCCATACAGATCCTTCCGTATCTTCATTCCAAATCTCATGACACACGGTCTGCTGCGACCAATGCCCTCTCCCAGATCTTTTCCTCCATCCCTGTATGGGAGCCATCCGGGTGTCCTGATGTCCACATGAAATCTGCGGACGAACCCCCAGCCATGCCTGGATTCCCAAACTTTTCCGTCAAGGACCTGATGGAGCGTGGCACTCGTCTTCTTGCGTCCTCCGGAAAGGAATTTGTCAAACCCTTTGCCATCCTTGCCAACTCTTCTGAAGTCAATAAGGCTCGAAAAGAGGCAATGGGTCGCCTCGGACTCGATTTTCTTGACGGCTTGGGTGGCGAGGAAATGGACTGGGAAAAGGAGCTCGCTCCAGAGGTGGAGCCAGAGACCGAAGCTGAGAATGGCGTCAAGGTCGAGGAAGATGCTATTTTATCGCCTCCTGCAGTCTCACCGACAGATCGTTCCAACTCATCGACTCCCATCCCCTCTCTGCCTGTCCCAGAACTCTCTGAAGAAGATCTGAGTGGCCTCTCTGCTCGAGAAAGGAATCGTCTGAAGCGAAAACGAAAGGCGGGGAACGCCGCGTTCGTGTCCGCCCCGCCTCAACAGGCTTCAGGGTCCAAATATACTGCCCAGTCCACCGGCCAATCAAACAAGTGAGTACCACGTTGTCGACACGTTTTACCACTCCCTAACATACCGATCGTCCAGGGCCCGACTCGTCGCCAAGGATGACCGTCCGCCCGTCAAGACCGAGGACCCTTCAACGAACGGCACACAGAACGGCACACCTGCGGATAAGGTGGTGGTCGACCCCTCCAAGGGAGGCGCAGTAAACCCAAAAAACGATAAACAATCCAAGGCCCTCGAGGTTCGACCTGGCACCTGGATTTGGGATGGTATCGCGAACATACTCGAGGTGGATTTGTTCAGCCAAGCTTGGGAGGTCAGACACGGGGCTGCTATGTGTTTACGAGAACTCCTCAAACACCAGGGCAAGTGTGGAGGCATGAAAGGCAGGTTCTTCCCTCTACCGTTTGTATTATCTCTCAACTCTTTCTAGACGGCCAGACAATCGAAGAGAACGATCTCGCACATGAAAGGTGGTGCAATCGTCTGGCTGCAAAGCTGCTATGCGTATCCGTGCTTGATCGTTTTGGTGATTTTGTCTCTGATCAGGTGATCCAAACTCTTACCACTTCCCGAACACAGTCCTGACAGCCTTGGTAGGTTGTCGCGCCTGTTCGTGAAACCGTATCGCAGACATTGGCTTCCTTGCTGTTGCACATGCCACGACGTTCGGTTTTGCATGTACATTCCATCCTCCTACAAATGATTCGGCAGGACTTTTCCCTCGCCGCCCCAACTAGGGCTCTTCCCGGCGCAACTAGGAATGACGGAGTCCTACGGGAGAGGACCCACGTGTGGGAGGTCCGACACGCTGGTCTCCTCGGAATAAAGTACGAGGTCGCTGTTCGAAGTGATCTTGTCCAGGCAAACGACGTTAAAGATTCCGAGCCCGGCAATAAGGCGATTTTAAGGGATGTTGTGGATGCGACCGTATTAGGGTACGTGCATTTCCTCATTTCCCATGAAAACTCTCGCTAACGCACTTCATAGGCTCGGAGACAGAGATGATGACGTGCGTTCTGTTGCCGCATCCTGCCTGCTCCCTGTGGCTGGCCATCTCGTAACCCAATTACCGGAAGAGCTGAGTCGAGTGCTTGCCGTGCTTTGGAGCTGCCTACGAGATATGCGCGACGATTTGAGTTCTAGCGTTGGTGCAGTCATGGAATTGCTAGGTAGGCAAAGTTTCTTGATGTTGTCACTCCGCCTCGCCAAACACACGCTTACAGGGAAGTTGGTCAAGTATGACGAGGTCATCAAAATTCTGGGAAATCGAACTGAATCGTACGTGTCGACACCGTGAGACCTTGACTCTCCGCTGATTTTACCTCAGCGAACCTTTATCCGCTCTATCACCTACCCTATTCCCTTTCTTCCGTCACACCATTGCTGGCGTAAGGCTGGCCGTCGTCAATACTCTTCACTCGTTTATGACTGTCCCTACATTGTCTAAGGAATGGGTGACCGAGAGGTTTTTACGGTTACTATTCCAGAACCTTGTGGTCGAAGAACGGTCCGATGTCCGAGATGCAACATTGGCAACGTGGAACACGGCCTTAGAAACTCTCAGCGCAAATTATGGCTACCTGGAGAATCTTGTTACCCAACAAGTACTCTTGGAGTGGTACGCCGTACTTATGACACCCTTGGGTGTTCCCATAGACGCCTCGACGTTTTATCACGCGTCTTCTGCGGCAGATGTAGATCCTGCGGCGGAACGGCACCCAATTGACAAGAACATGTTGACTCAGGATATGGGGTTGGTCCCGGTCGAAGTCATTTGGAAGGCCAGGCTCGCTTCCGCTGTTGCACTTGCAAAGATCACCGCGTTGTGGCCGATTGGAGTACGTGACTCTGCTCCCCTCCTTACTCGCTGGCTTATCCTTCCTAGGGAGCGCCATTTGAGGACATGTTCCGTCCCATTCTCAAGCACTACATTAGTTCGACAAGTATGCTACAAAAATTCCTCGCGGCAATCATTGCTGAGGAATGGGCGCGGATGTATGGCGAGACGGCACCGCCAGGTTCCCCGCTATTGATCAAGATATCTTCCCTCGCTGACGAACTCGGTACTGTGGCGCTCGCATGGCTTCAAGAGGATCCCCCAGCTGCGTATCACGAGATGGCATTTTCTCTTGCTCGGATCCACGGAGAGTGCTACAATCTTCTGCAGTCATTTTCTACTGATTGCAAGCTGCCGTTCACCGCCATCCCCTCTTTGGGGTCTGAGATCGATATTACGGGAGAGAAGGAGGGATGTTTCACGATTGAAATTGGCAAGAAGGCGGTTGGACCAATGTTTGATAGGCTGAAGGACATGTTGGGACGCACGAAGAAGCGGGAGCTTGGCATCATCAGTGACAAGAGGCTGAAAGTTGTCTCGAGCATCGATCATTATCTGGAGGTCAAGGTGCAGCATGATATCCGGGTCTCTGCTGCGTGCGCCGCTGCATTTGTTGCTTTCAAAAGCACTCCCGACAAGGTCAGCCCCATTGTTAAGGGCATCATGAACAGTATCAAGGTCAGTGTCGCGATATCTTGTCGGAGCCTCAGAGCTGACCGTAGTGCAGAACGAAGAGAATATCGATCTGCAGACCCGGTCAGCGGTTGCCGTTGGATCCTTCGTCAAATTCTGCGTCGACCACAACCTCATGCAACCACCCGACAAAATTGTCAAGAACTTGTGTACCTTCTTGTGTCAGGACGCCGAACAGACCCCTACTTTCTCCTATGCGACCACGATCCTGGATGGCATCCTTTCGTTTCAGGGATCCAAAGCCGCTGCCACATTGGCGGAGAGCGCAAAGAAAGACGGGGCCTCAACTGCCAGCAGCGGTGACGCAACCAAATCACGTATCACGCGCCGTGGATCCGTGCTTGCGTTCGTCGAACTCTCCAACAGATTCGGATCTCGTTTGTTCGATGTTGTTCCAAAAATGTGGAACTCGATGGCCGGTGGTCTCACCTCCGCCTGCCAATCTGGTGCGTCATGTTCTCGGATCACCGCAGACAGCTATTAAGTCTGCCTTCCAGCCGACGTCGCAGATGTAGACCACCTGATTGTTACATCTCTTGGCCAAGATGTCATTGATTCGCTCAGCGTCCTGGAGGCCGTCATCCCCACTCTTCATCAGGAATTCAGGCATAAGCTATCTGAACTCTTCCCTATGCTTAGTCTGACACTCAGGAGCCGGTACGCAATCATCCGTCAATCAGCAGCAAGATCTTTCTCTACCATTTGCGAGATCATGACGATGGATGCCATGCTTGTCGTTGTCGAGAGCATCATCCCATTCATCGGTGATTCATCTAATCTTCACAATCGGCAGGGGGCGACTGAGTTGATTTATCGTACGCAAAATACCTGCCTCATTACAGCCTTTCTCGAAGGTTGATAAATAATTCTCAGACATCGTTCAAAAGTTGGACGTCAAGGCCTTACCATATGTCATCTTCTTAGTTGTCCCAATCCTGGGAAGGATGAGCGACCCTGACGATGATATCCGGTCAACAGCCACCAACACCTTTGCCTCTCTGGTCAAGATGGTTCCTCTAGAGGTAGGCAATAATTGTATCTTTCGCGGTATCTTTCTAAAATCATTCAGGCTGGCTTACCGGACCCTCCTGGTTTCTCTCAAGAACTTCTACGAAAGCGGGACGAAGAACGTCAGTTCCTGGCACAACTTTTGGACGGCAGCAAAGTCGAGCAGTACGTACTTCCGGTAAAGATCAAGGCAGAACTACGCAAATACCAGCAAGAGGGAATAAACTGGCTCGCCTTCCTGGCA
>Ga0307512_10004192_pt1 | contig 15963 bp, 6 predicted proteins | sample 14_EM_MG_FD_200267 | JGI IMG/M metagenome (GOLD analysis project Ga0307512, IMG submission 200267) | Populus trichocarpa ectomycorrhiza microbial communities from riparian zone in the Pacific Northwest, United States - 14_EM | ecosystem: Host-associated > Plants > Roots > Unclassified | place... | reverse complement strand
TCCATGCCCCATAGGCGTCAATGCATGGTGATCCCCTTACCTGGTATCCTAACATACACTAAATGTATGCTAGTACATGCCCCATAGGCGCCAATGCATGGTGATCCCCTTGCCCAAGATCCTACCATCCACTAAATGTATGCTAGTCCATGTATGGTGATCCCCTTACCCGGGATCCTAAAATACGCTAAATGTATACTGGTCCATGCCCCATAGGCATCGAGCATGGTGATCCCCTTATCCAGGATCCTAACATCCACAAAATGTATGCTAGTCTATGCCAATTTCATCCATTAATATTGTCATTCTTTGTCCGACCATAGTTATCATTACAAATTTTCATTTCAAACATGACTCATTTCTTTTCAAAGCTAAGATATAATATCACATGTTCCCCAAAGGGAAAGGACCCACATTTTCACCTTTTAACATGTCTAAACTGCTTTAGCGACTTTCCGAATCTACCAGCAGATGTTGTATTCCGACCTCTCCTCAGATTTTTGAATATATTTGGATTTCTAGGACTCCGTTTCAAGCGAGGTTGGTCTCGTCGGAAAACTAAGACACAGGGTTACAAGTCCCATGAAGGGAGGAGAACCCAGTTCTTCCCCTAAGACATTTGAAATTATTCATCAACAAATCAAACCTACTGCCCTATAAGGTTTGTCATGACCCAGTCTCGATTGGTGACCCATAAATGGAGTTCTATAGCTCCAAATTGAGTAAGACTAGTTTCATTAGTTAGTCAACATCCAAAACTACAATTATGCTCCAGCTTGCAGATTTCATGCAGATTTCATTTTATTCAATTGTTATTTCCTATTTTTATGATAGTGGTTTAGATAGTGCAGTAGTGGTACCAACTTTTTAGGAGTTGGTTATTGAACAATTTGTTTAAATTGTAAGCAGAGACATGGAGTAAAGCAGAGAAGAATTTTAAATTTAATTATATTGAGATCGTTGGGTTCTCTCTTAAACGAGCCCTTCATATATTTTCAAAATAGGTCATCAAAGAAGAAGGTCGGGTAAACACCATTCTTTACAGGTGGATTTCACAGTCAATCGCCCTGTAACTCGATCATAATCTTGGGACCATAACAAATTGGTATCAGAGCCGAAAGTTATGGGTGATTCCTCGAACAACCTACAGATACAATTTGAGACCTTCATAAAGATGTATTAGGAGAACCGCCAACACGATCGAACTGAAAGGGAGCATCTTTCTACTCGCATCGAAGAACTTTCTCGAGACTTAGCGACCACCAATTATAGGGTCAACATTGAATCGGGGACCAAGAGGACATCCTCAGATGGTTAATCGTTTGGAGGGGCGTATATAAATACCGAGATATAATCGGCTGGAATTTCCCTTTTATGATGGGAAAATTGACCTGCTCGCTTGGCTTAACTATTGTGATCATTACTTCCACCACCAACATATTCCAGAGGAAGAAAAGGTAGACATTGCCTCTTACCACTTAGATGAGGATGCACAAGTTTGGTTCCTCAAATTGGATAGGGATCGACCTGGAATCTCTTGGGAAGAATTTAAACGATAGTGTCATCTTCGTTTTGGTCCATCCATCTAGAGTAATAAATTGGGGTAACTTTCCAAACTACGACAAGGAGGCACCGTAGAGGAATATCAATGCAAATTTGAGCATTTGGCAGCCCGAGCAGGTCCTCTCACAACAGAGTAAGAAGTGGAGATTTTTATAAGTGGGTTACAAGAATACATTACGATTGAGGTAGAATTGCACAGACCTAGAGATTTAATTAATGCCATGAGTCTCGCCTGTTTATATGAGAGACGGGGTGGAGCAAAGAGGATCATGACATCTGTTTATAAACCATCATCAAATACATCATCCAGGTCTTCCAACCAAAGAACATTCTAAAGACTTAGCCGTAATGAGATAGACGAACGACGAGCCAAAGGTTTATGCTTCAATTGTGATGAGATTTACAACCGGGGATATCAATGCAAGCATTTGTTCTGGCTAGATGGTGTGGATGAATCCGTCCAAGGAGATAACGAAGACCATGAAATTGGAGAAGAACTTACACCAGAAATATCCTTGCATGCTATCATGAGAGAGAATTCAGGAGGCAAAACGATGAGAATTCAAGGCATCATTGGGAAACATAACTTACTGATTCTGATTGATTCGAGAAGTACTCATAGCTTCCTAGGTTCCAGATAGGTGACCAAATTAGGACTTACTTGTGAACTAAAGGAAGCGTTACAGGTAGTGGTCACAAATGGCAGCAAGATCAAAAGTCCGGGTCAGTGTCAGAATGTTCCTATTACGATGGGAAATCAATTAATTCATATTGACATCTACATTTTAACTTTGAATGGAGTTGATGCTATTTTGGGAGTGAATTGGCTTCAGAAATTAGGTCCCATCCTATGGGATTTTAAAGCCAAATCCATGGTTTTTAAACAGAATGGAAGAGTTATGGAATTAAAGGGAATTGAGTGCTCACACTCTACTCCAACTGTACAACTTCAAGCTGTAGAAATGGAGTCACCTTTAGATACGACCCTTAACAATCTTTTAATTGAATTTGATGCTGTATTTCAAGAACCATAGGGCCTTCCTCCTACAAGATCATATGATCATCGTATCAATTTGGAGCCAGGAACACATCTTGTCATGGTACATCCATACAGATATCCTCATGCACAAAAAGATAAAATGAAAGGCAGTGCAAAGATATGTTAGAGTGTGGCATCGTCAGGCCTAGTCAATCTCCTTATTCATTGTCGGTACTTCTGGTCACTAAAGCAGATAACACATGACAATTCTGCATAGATTACAGAGCCCTGAATTCTAAGACCATCAAGGATAAATTTTCTATACCAGTGATTGATGAGCTATTAGAGGAATTGCACAGCGCAAAATATTTCACAAAACTTAATTTGCGCTCAGAGTATCATCTAATCAGAATGTATCCGACAGACGTGGAAAAGACAACATTTCGCACTCACCACGGCCACTATGAGTTTTTGGTGATGCCTTTCGGCCTCACCAACGCACCTAGCACATTCCAAGCTTTGATGAATGAGGTATTCCACCTATACCTACGTAAATTTATTCTTGTGTTTTTTGATGATATTCTTGTCTACAGTCACTCCTGGGCAGATTATTTAGCACACTTGCAACTTGTCTTTGATATCCTTACTACTCAACAATTATTTCTCAAGAGATCCAAGTGTTGCATTGCTCAACGCCAAGTCTCCTATCTTGGCCATATTATATCAGGAGATGGGGTTGCCGTAGACAAAAGCAAATTTGCAATGCTCACGTGGATAAGAAGTTGGCTAAAGAAAAATATATCAGAGGCGTGGCTGCTAAAGATTAGGAGTTGTGGCTGCTGAAAAATTGGAGTGTGACGACACAGTGGCTAGCATTGCATTATGCTCCAGCTTGAAGATTTCATATAGATTTCATTTTATTCAATTGTTATTTTCTATTTTTATGATAGTAGTTTAGATAGTGCAGTAGTGGTACCAACTTTTTAGGAGTTGGTTATTGAACACTTTGTTTAAATTGCAAGTAGAGACATGGAGTAAGGCAGAGAAGAATTTTAAATTTAATTATATTGAGATCGTTAGGTTCTCTCTTAAACGAGCTCTTCATATATTTTAAAAATAGGTTATAAAGGAAGAAGGTTGGGTAAACACTATTCTTTATAGGTGGATTTCAAAGTCAATCGCACTGTAACTCGATCACAGTCTTGGGACCATAACATATCCATACCTATAACCTTTATGAAGAACCCAATCTAGAATTTTATCATTTTGGTTCACTAACCACAGCCAAAAGGTGGGTGATAAAACTGTTAAATCCCAATACATAGATTAGGACAACCAATATCTTCCTTTTCCTACTATCAATAATATGATTGAACATGCCTAAGGAAAGACACTAAGGATTTTCTTCAATTTAAATCATAATTAGCATGCTTTTGATGGTTAAATCAAGCCACCACACTTTCTATTCATTTCATTTATGCTAACCTAATTTAAACAAATGTTTCATTACGATTCAAGTTTCTCCCAACTCAATCCGAATGAATACAATCCAAACAGTGAAGTTAACCATAATTATACCATGAAATACCTTTAAAAAACTCATAGATTTTAACGGTTAGATCTTCCTAGATCAAGACAAAACCAAAACGGACCTGAAAATTGACAATATACTATTCTCTGATGAATAAATTATTGTAGGAGTCTCTAATCCCGATCTTCACCATTCATAATGAAGAGCTCATCAATGTGACCTATATATCAAAAAATGCACAGGATCCGACGGTGGAAAAAGGCGGAAACTGCTAGCGACCATGACTGACTTGCAGGCAAATTTTCCTTGAAATGTTGTGAAGGCTATATCTCTCACACCAAACCAGAACATTTAGATCCCATTTAGATCCCAACGGTCAGATGTTAGAGGGTGGTGAGAACCATAATATATCCAAACACCAAACCAATCCAACGGTGAAAGTAAGAGATATGGCGGTTTGAATGTATGCTCTCAAAGTACTCTCTCTCTCCCTTTTTTTTTTTTACCTTTCATTCGGTCCTTCTAGTTAATTTCTGCACAATTTTGCTATTTATATAACAAATCTATTTATATTTACTAAAACACCCTTATATCAAGTTAGGGTATCTTTTCATTCAACCAAATGCCTTTTTTAGGTCCACTTTTAAAATACTATGCAAAAAAAAAAAAATCTCTCTTTAAAATTTCTTTTCTAGTAATTCAATACTATTCCATTTTATTTTATTTTAACTAGTTCATCCCATTCTCGGTTCTGAATTATCAATAATTTTATTAATATCATCTAATTTGATCGGGAGTTTACAATTTACCACCATTTCTATTTTACTTTTCATTATTCAATTCATCATGGTGAAGTCTTTTGTTGGGGTTTTACAGAGTTTCCACCGAGTCATCTGCATATCTAAATTATAAATTTCTGGAGTTTCACACTAGGGGTCATTTTATCATTTGTACATAAACCCCTAACCTTCTGTTATTTGAACATTGACCCCTCTTGGTTTTACGTATTTATTTTGTCCCCATAATTTTTCTTTCTAACAATTTAGCACTTATTCACTTTTCATTTTCTTAATTTCACCATTTTTATCTTGATTTAGGTTTCTTTAATTTAATTTAACCCATTTTACTATCAGTTAAATTTTTCATATTTTAATAGTCTAGAAAAATTATAACCAGGGGTTTACACTATGAGTGATGCATTTTTTCCATGCACAACTAATCCCCCTACTTAAAATCTCGCAGACCATTAGGTTTTCCAATAACTATAATACTAAATGGCGAGTCTTGAACATTTCAAATCATATTTTTATGATTTATCCCAACACATATAAAACCCCTCTTCAATCCAGGAGCCAGATCTGATATTTGATGTTGTGCACGACACGATAAATGCAAAGGAACAATTTGTAACCCCAACAAATGCAAGCTCATAGGGTCTAACAAAATGTTGTCATAAAGGCTAAATTGGATCCGAATGGGGAGCATGAGGCTAAATGATTACAAAGGTTTATAAAGAAACAAATAAAGAACGTGAAGAATGAAAAGCTTCAACTCAATGCTGAAAGGATGTAAAACAAAAGAGAGCAACAATGATTATCATTCAAAAATATGTACACAAGTGGATGACAAGACATGCTTATTTTAAATTATTATCGAATACTACTTTCAAATAATGTTATTGGAAGCGATTGTTGGTGCGAAAAGAACTCTTAAGACTTAAACAAAAGGCTAATGAAATGACTAATTTAACTTTAGCTTTTTGAATGGAGAGCTTAGAATCTGAGTTTTCAATAGAGGATTTAGTCGATAAAGATTTGATTCCTCACAATGTAGAACTAATTCCAGCCCCATGATTTATTGATTGGGTTAAAGAATACGTGAACGATTTTGTGAAAGATAATGACATATCAATTATCCCTATTGGTGATTTGAGGATGAATCATCTTGAAGATAAAGGGCATTCATGATCCAGGCAATGAAAAATTATCAGATTCGGTTTGTACCGTAATGTTCCTAACTATCTAGTTTTACAATAATAATCGTAACTCTCAATCCAACCATTGGATTGGACTAAAAATATTCTTAGAGTTTCCAGTCATATTGTTAAATGTTGGTTTAAAGTTTTAGATCAATCGAAGTTCAATAAGGTAACACAACACATACTAGAAGTTGTTGTACGTGTTGTGTTATCTAGTTCCTTTTGATTTATGGACCTCTTATTTGTCGTGGATTCTTATCCTAGTGTACAATTTTAACCCTCATATTCTTATTGATTTGGTGTCTATTCTAATTGATGAGAGGACTTCTATGTATAGGGTTAAAAAGGCAGAAATGATGAAAATACTCCACGAACATGTTCGATCTCATATTGAGGAGAAGACAACAAAGTATGCCAAACATAATAATAAAGGGCACAAAATGGTTAGATTTAAGCTAGGAGATCTTGTTTGAATTCATCTTAGCGAAGACATATTTCTAAGCAAGCAAAAGTCCAATTTGATGTCGAGAGTTGATGGACCATTTCAGGTTATCAAAATGGTGAATGATAATGCTTACAAGGTTGACTTTCCTGGTGAGTACAATGTTTCAGCTACTTTTAATGTAATAGACTTGTCACTTTACTTGGAAGATGTTGACAAATCTGATTTGAGGACAAATCACTTTCAACCCGAGGGTGATGATATGCATCATGATTCTAACATGGAAGGGATTTATTCTAATGTGATTTAACAAGTTATATTAGCGCAACTGAAAAACAAACATGTAAAAGCGTGCCATAAAACCTAACCTGTGCTCAAGCTTTTCCTTTTATAGAAGAAACTGAAAATCAATTTCGAAGCCCCACCAAAACTTATGAAACCAAAACTTAAGCTTCTCCAAGCAATAGACTCATTGTACACTAACGGCACATCAAGTCATGAATGCTACACCCGCCTTGTGCTCAAATACTTTCGAGCCAGTGATGTCGATCAAGCCAAGAGTTCAATCCCACATGGAACTTCGTTTGTTTAAACCCAATGACACTTCCCTTCACAATCGACTTCTCCACTTATATGCTAAATCAGGGGAAATATCTCATGCTTGAAAACTATAATTCGATGAAATGACCTAAAGAAATATTTTCTCGTGGAATACGGTGCTTTCTTTGAATTTAAAATTCGGGTTAGTTGAGGACTTAAGGGTTGTTTTTTATAACTTGTATTCTTGTGATTCAGTATCACTAGTATATTGGTTCGCGCTCCGCAGCGGGTCAATATCAATTTTTTTTTCAAATATCAAAAAAATATTAAGAATATAAAAAAATGTGTTAAGCTTATTGGGTCTGACATCTGTGGTGTAACAACCTAGCTTTTTCAAAGCCAATCGGTGGAATTGTTTTTTAAGTTCTCGATACTTCTCATAATGGTATGCCGTGAATTAATAATTAGGTTCCCTTTCTTATCATGACATCATGCGGATATAGTTTTTGTAAATCAACATTCTTATAAGACGGGTACCATTACCTAAAGCTAATCATTTATTCATCTTGACCATCCATTTAGGATGTCATTAGTCGAAGCTAATCATTTATTCATCAACAATTACTCCTTTGACAACTTGGTATTTGTACTAACACAATATGGTGACATTCATAATAGAACATTTCATAAATTAACATTATGACAGAGGAAGGTGAAAACCACCTATCTATTCTACAACTAAATAAAAGTACACCTCCACGTTTGAGGAAACAAAGAGGTTGTTTGGATTAAGAAGTTCCTCAGTGAACTAGGTTGATTCCTATCAATATTGATCAAGTGCCCTTAACTATGATAACAATGGAGCTATTGCATAAGCAAATGAACCAAGGTCTCATCAATGATTCAAATAAATACTCAAGAAATTATGTTTGATTTGAAAAATTAATGAAATGAAAGATGTAAAGATAGAGTACCCACCGAAGAGAATCTAGAAGATCCTCTTACTAAGTTACTATCCATGTAGAAGCATTAATGCTACATAGAGTAATATGGTTTTGGATATATGAGCGATTAGCTTTAGTGCAAGTGGGAGTTGTTGTTAGTTTAATATGTTCTATAGTCAATCGGTTGGTTACACATGACATTATTATATTCATTTAAAAACATATTTATTATTAATAAATGCTTAATTTATCTTTAATATTCATATAATATTAGATTAATGAATCTAATAAATCTATGAATTTAGAGTAAAGATAAAGTCCATTAGATAAAAATGATTTGCAAAGAAAATTATAAAGTTATTATAAATATGAGATTTCTATTCCATCAAAACATTGTTCTAAAATGTTCCTAGTCAATGCTCTCTTAAATACTAGATATTTATTAGAACCATAAAGACTGATACATATTATGTTCTTTCCTTTATGAAAGGAAGCAGTTGTTCTCATAAGCTGAGGTATAAGGGATACCTAGAACTAATATGTAGGTGCTTGTCATAAAACATGTACACTGAACTGACCCGCGTGAGAATTTCATATGGAGAGATCATCTGTGTCTATAGAAAGGCTCACGTGACGATTGTGTAAATAATCTTTAGACTTAAGATCACTAAGTTATCTTATATAGAGAATGTTATCCTTTGATCTTGTTATATGTTATCTTAATCGAGGTAACGAAGGGGAAAATATTGGGTATAATATGAACTATATGAAGATACTTGAGTGATTAAGAGAGGATTCATCATCATAGGTGAATGAGGGAAAATATTTCATCTATTCTCAAATAGTATTGACTGAGAAATACTTGGCCAAGGTGGAATAAGATTTGAAAAAAGTTTCAAATCTTATTCAAATGATCAATGATTATTATATAAAGAATAAACATGATTTAACATGGCAGACATACTCCATGTTTTAATGTTAAATTAGAACATTATTGATGAAAGGATATTAATTACACTGAAAAACTGGTCACTAAAAGGTTATGTCATACCATTAATAACTTTTCTAATATTTGGGATATCATGACACATTGTTAGACGATGCACTTGATCTTCAAATATAAATTAATCAATTATTGAATTGATAATAAATTGAATTGTTTAATTTATTTAATTTTATTTAATTAGAATTATAGTTTATATTTGGGCCAACATATTATGAATCTAATGGGTCAAACATTAAGAACCATTATTTAAAAATTAAACTGGGATGATTTAATTAAGTATGACTTGATTCGAATATATTTTAGATATTAAGGACTACAATATAATTAATACATAGATATATTTCTAGACCTAGAAAAATCAAGTAAGGACTTGATTGAGTTAATTTTTAAAATTGTCCTGAATTAATATACATAGTTTATATTTGGGCAAATTGATATTTTGTCAATTTATAGATTTTTTAAATTTCTCTATAAATTTCTAGACCTAGAAAAATCAAGTAAGGACTTGATTGAGTTAATTTCTAAAATTATCCTGAATTAATATATATAGTTTATATTTGGGAAAATTGATATTTTTTCAATTTATAGGTTTTTTAAATTTCTCTATAAATAGTAAATTATGCCTCTTATTTTTTGTGGTTGTTTGTTAGACTGAAAAACTACGTAAGTCACAGAATAGAGAGCTAGCATTCTAGGCATAGCAATCCCTTATAAATAGGGATTTATGGGATTTCTTACTAGTAATTTGTGTGGATTACCGTTGAAAGCTAGACAATTAGACAACTTCTTGTTTGCGACAACTCAACCTTTAAAAAATTATTCAAAATAAAAAAAATCAAATCTTTTGATAATATATCCCTAAACCACTCTAAATTTATTTAATAATATCCTAATTTTTTTTAAATAATTTAATTTTATTATTTCCACAGTGTATACGAGATTCAAGAACTTTTGCTCATGAAACGTGGTCGCTACGAGAACCCAAGTACAGATTGCAGTGTCATTTTCGTATCAGACGAGTTTTTGTGTTTCGAGTGTAGAATTAATTCCCAGGAATCCGCATGCCTAAGTTCAGGAATTAGTGGGCTGGCCCAAAACAAAATTCTACACTCAATACCAAACTCATGGACCTCGTAATAACATGACCATATGGGCTTATACCCTTTAGCAGCCTGCAGAAGAAGAACCCAAAACCTGGAAGCATCACTAGTCCAAACTTGGTGGTTGCGTCTGTACCAGGGTATTCAGCCTGCAGAAGCAGAACCCAAAACCTGGAAGCATCACTAGTCCAAACTTGGTGGTTGCGTCTGTACCAGGGTATTCAGCCTGCAGAAGCAGAACCCAAAACCTGGAAGCATCACTAGTCCAAACTTGGTGGTTGCGTCTGTACCAGGGTATTCATTTCTGATTAGTGATGTGAAACAGCATACATTGTGGCCAAGAACAAGAAGAGCGGAGCTGTAATTCTACCAATTAAATTCACTTTCCAAAGTTAGGTGCATCTTTTCAATGCTATGTACTGGTATCTTCCCGGAAAGAAAAGACGGAGATCTATAGAGTCAGTAGACGGAAAAAATCATAAAGATATGAATGTTCTAGTACTTGTTGATTATAGTTTTTTCTTTGTTATTTCCTTAAAAAATCCAGTTTCCAAAGAGGACTGCTTCCTTGCTTTAAAATTCTGCTAGTTTATTTCTTTTGATTCTGACTCCAAAGAGGACAAGTTATTTTGCCGATTTCCGCTCCCTTTCAGGCTATTCTACTTAGTTTTGACAAAACCAAAAATTCTGTACGAGTTCATCACGGTTTGAGACATTTATGGAGTTGGGTTGTGACACCTAACGAGATCCAAAAATAATAAATATCTGTCCTAAATATCAGCTAGCATACACAAAACTAAAATACATGTCTTTCTATGTGTGCTTGTGTCTACCAATATTCCGAACAACAAACCTCTTGATGCTGAGCCATTGTCTGAAGGGATATTCTTGGGAAGACATGGTGCTGATGGGATCCGAGTGAGATTTCAATCGTTGAAAAAGATTAAAATAAAGGTTATGACTTTCAATGACTGTTAGTTGAAAAAGATTTGATGTTTTTTATGACTTTCAATGACTGAAATTTTACATCAATGAGATCTGACAGCGCAGTCTGCTCTCTCATTGATACGTGATGGTGTTTTGCTCGTGATGTGCAAAAAAAGTCTCATCTAATACAATCCACTTAAAAAAATTTCATTTAATTTTTGGCAACGTCCTTGAAGAGACAAATTATACAATATGAACCTGACGTTTTACTGTATGTTTTTTTACTGTTTATTAAAATACAGAGCATTATAAATTAGAATAATATAATGATATGGTTGTTCTAGTTGGAAAAAACTTTCTAGGCATATAATTAGGGATGATATTGTTTTTTCTACTTGATATATTTGCCATTGAAAGAAATTTTATCTTCTATTATTAATATGATTGTTGTTGTTGTTTGTTATTATTTGTATTATTATTATTATTATTATTCAAGTAAAATTAGGCCAAGTATTTTGGCAGATCTAGGTAATGTGGGTCAAAAAATTATTTATAAACGAAGTATAAATAATTTATAAACAACAAACCATCACAAAAATCTAATTTAACGTTTTACATCTAAAAATTCAAATCATATCTTCCCATTGAAATAGTTCATTTTTTATGTTTATGAATTGTTAAAGGTGAGACCCAAGGTTCTTGGGTTTGACATTACTGTCAGCCCCAAGTTTTTTTTTTTAAAAAAATTTTAAATTGTTATTGGCCTGCTGTGGAGTGCAGGCTAATACACTAGTTACTACCCTAAAGATTATCCTATTCTTCTTTCTCATGGTTTTGTTTCCGTCATAAAGATAGTGATATATTTATTTGGTTTATATCATAAAAACATCACTATCTTTTATCAAGGAGAAAAAAGATAAAAAAAAAATAATCTAAACTCCTTGCCTTTTATATTTGTTTCTTAAAAAATTAATTTGAATAGGTGAAAAAATGACTTTCAAGTTTTAAGCACTATAAAACATTCTTATTTTGAGTATATTTTTATTATAACAAAAGCTAAATGGTGTGGAAAAATCACTATAGATCAAGAAACTTTTTTACTGTGGATTGTAATAGTAGTTTCACTTTTAATTTCTCATCTTTTCACAAGACATTTCTTTGGTTTTCTTTTTCTTCCCCAGCAAATGGATGGCACCCGTGCCATTAAGAAAGCGCGTGTGACACTTCCAAATCTGGTTATCAACCATCTCACTAGAAGCGCAACTGTGCCCTTTTTCACATGGTGTGGCGCGTGTAAACATATAATGATTGGATTGTTGTCGATGATCAATTGTTAATATTTTTCTTTCTTTTCTCTTTTCTGATAACTAAAGTGCACAATTGTCCTCTTTGTTTGTTGTTTGTCAAATAAGACATGACTGTCAAACCCAAATCGCTTGGGTCTAGACCTAAGTGCCTAGGCCTAGCAACCATGCCAGACCCGAGCGTCTAGGTCAAAATATTTAAAAATTTTCAAAAGCAAAATTGGACTGCAAAAACAAACACTGCTTCATTCAAGCAGGATTTATCATTTATTTGAACAACTTATTTTATAAATTTGTTATATTTGAAGAGGAAAGAAAGGAAAAAAAATGTTGAGTTCTAAGTGATTTATTTCAAGTCTTTAAAAATAAACTTTCCTTTTTTGTATGCATTGTGGATGAAAATGTTAATTTTATGTTTCCATCCAAGTGCTGGATAGTTATTTTAAAAATTTTAAAAATAAAATGATTTTTAAAATTTGAGATGTTGTTGCATGATCTAATTGTCAAAGTTTGTTACAATGAGAGTTTATTCTACATTATAACTATTAGTATATACGAAAATTTGAAATAAATGATCATAAGAGAACTTTTAAATTGATACATTATGTTGTAGGAAAATAAAATACATTGTCCTTTTGACTATCTTAATTTGTGCAATTTTGTAGATGATTTCTTCACTAAAATTAGAGATTAATAAAAAAACAATGAGTGAATTTTAGGGATGCATGTGGCAACAATATCAGACTCAAGTAGCTTGGGTTTGACATGGTTGCCAGACCCAAGCGTCTTGGGTCTGGCATGGTTGTCAAACCCAAGCTACTTGAGTCTCGCAACCATGTTTGAGTCTGGCATTAAGAAAAAAAACATATGGATCTGACATGGTTGCGAAGCGCAGATGCTTGATGAAAAAATAAAATTAAAAAATATTAAAAAAACAGTGAAAAAATGAACCTAAATCTATATTTTGAAATTTTAATGATCAATTATCTGATTTTATTGAACTACATAAAAAGGAAATAAGTTATAATTAACGCTCTCAAACTCACTTTTTGTTGTTTAAGCATAGTTATCATACTCGACCCGACATGTCTGGTCAACGTAGGACTCGGGTGACCCAACAGAACCTAGTAGAGACCTTTTTTTTCCAAACGTGTTTTTCCCCTAGCCAGAGGCCTTTTTTTTTCATCTTTTTCATCTGGTTATTAACTAATATCAAAGTTCACTATATAAATATTAGAATAATATTTTATTTTTTCAATATGAGATTTGAAACTCATTAATATATATACTCTATATTCACAAGAAAAAATTTGTGTTTCTTCAACGTGGATAAAAAACCTTTTTAGTTTAAATACTTCAACTTAATAGGATAAGATAATATATTTTCATTGTGGGATAAAAAAACCTTTTAGCTTATATTCACATTAATTGTTTTTTTATTTTTTCATATGAAATATTAAAATCTCAATTTTTTTTTAATTTTCCGGGATTGACTCATGTCAGGTCAGCCCTAAAAAAATGGCACACCTACGTCTGGGTCTGACAACCACACCAGGCCCAAGCTACTTAAGTATGACAATCATGTTTGGGTTTGACATGGGCACTAGACTCAGGTGCAGGTCTGACATGGTTGACAGACTCAAGGTGTTTGAGTTTGGCATGACTGCTATATCTATGTATTATGAGGTCTGATATGATAGCCATTCCCAAGACACCCGAGTCTGACAAAGAGTTATGTGGAGGTTTAAAAATTAACTCATTTTATTAAGTTTAATAATATTATTAAAACATTCTTCATATTTTTAATATTTTTTATATTTAAAAAAAAATTAATATTGACCCGTTGTGAAACGCGGGTCCATATATTAGTATTTATTAACTCACGTGTATTCAAGAAATATAAAAAGAATGTACTTTTTCAGTCGGGTGCATCAATTAATAATTATATTAAGTCCAAAAATTATTCATCAAAAAATATATCAACTAACTATTCTATTTCAACATATGTAAAGTTAAATCAACTCTTTTGGCAGCTTCAAAATTGATTATGATTATTATCTATTTTAAAGTTACGTCTTCATTTTTTTCATTTAACTATGTAATAATAAAAATATATATATTCATAAAAATAATAATGATTTAAATTCTGGAAGAAAAAAATATATTTTTATGGCCAAAATTATCTTTTTATGTTCATGTATTTTTTTTATCTTAACAAAACATGTCTTTTTTTATTAGAAACATGATTTTTTGAATAAAAACTAAAATCAATTAAAATATTATTTGTAAAAACTTCCAATAATTTAAATTCATGAGAAAAAAACATGTATCTCTTTAATTAAAAGCCATTTTTTCATGTATCTCTTTTTTTGTTTTGATGAAAATATTTTTTTTATACCAGAAAAATTACCTTTTAAATAAAAACATACCATGATTTGAAAAGAAGTTTCAATTGATAAAAAAAATCATATCTCTATAATTTTTAAGTGAAAGTATGAAAAAAATCAAAGAATAATTAATCTGATAAATTTATATAAGAATTAACAATAAAAAAGTAAATATTTCATCCTTGTCAATGAGGAACTTTTAAAAAAACTTCATATATAATTATTCATAAAATAAGTTTTAATATTATCATCAAAATCTCCAATCCTATTTGAAAACAATGACATAATTAGATAACTTTTTTAATATCATTTTAGTAATTTTATTTAAATTTTTTTTTCTAAAATAAAAAAACATTTAAGAGTTGAAGGGTAATTTAAAAAAGCTAAGCTCACGTGGGTTTGTAAGTACAGATCCTAACTGGTTTCAAAAAAGGCATAGGCATGCTTGGTTTTTTAACCCCTAAAACTTAATGTTGAACTTGTTTTCACCTAAATAATATAATAAAAATCTCATAACCTTATTTTCAATTCAAAAACAACCTCCAATCACTATAAAATCTCAAAATCAAATTATTTTCTTATTTTATTTTGAACTCCAACTTAATTTTTCCCACGTGGTTAAAGGACAAAATCATATATATCAAACTTCTTTCTCCTAGATGAAGTTGTTAAGGGAATATCAATATTTGTTTTGGTCAAAACTTGACCAATCAAAAGCTTTTTCTCAGTATTTGTTTTTTTAATGACTTTTTAACTCCTCACTTAACATATAGGGATAAAAAGAAAGAGAAAAATGAAGTTTCAAATTAAAATATAAATGCCTAAAATTACAAGAACCATTATAAAAAATGAAGATAACAAAATGAAAAGCCGGGATAAAATATGAAAATATGAAAAATCAAGTGGTCAAAATAGATTTTTATAGAACAATGAACAATGGTATTCCATTATATTTTAGTATAATACTAGTTATTTACCCGCCTAATACAAAGAAGCCTAGGAGTGCATGGACTTGCAAGGCTAAACTTGTGTGTTTGGCCTTCATCTTTTTCTCTTTTTTTTCCTGTTTAACAAGGTAAATGCCATGTTATCCAACCTATTTTTATTTTATAAAATAAAGAGACAATATGTTATCCACTGGTAAAGATTTTGACCATCCAAGATGGTTAAAAAGTTAGAATTTGAGTTTTAAGACTCTAAAACTTATTTCAACCATTTATTTTTTCATCTGAAAATATTTAAGAAACACCCTAAGCACCTAA
>Ga0307512_10004191_pt1 | contig 15967 bp, 15 predicted proteins | sample 14_EM_MG_FD_200267 | JGI IMG/M metagenome (GOLD analysis project Ga0307512, IMG submission 200267) | Populus trichocarpa ectomycorrhiza microbial communities from riparian zone in the Pacific Northwest, United States - 14_EM | ecosystem: Host-associated > Plants > Roots > Unclassified | place... | reverse complement strand
CGCGACCGCAGTGACACCATCGCTCTTCCGCCGCTTCCGCTTCTTCTCCTCTGTCGTCTCTTCGTCCTCCTCCTCCTTTTTGTCCACCTCCATCGCATCTGGGTCACCCTTAACAGCATCCTCCGCCGCGGCCTTTTCTTTCTCCGCTCGCTTTTTCGCGCGTCGCTCTTCCTTTGCGCGTCGTTTCTCCTCCTTCGTATCCAACACCGCTTTCACAGCCGACTCCATCGACTCGCGCTGCGTGCTGACCAGGCCCACAGCATCTGCTGCCGGGTTGTAAGTCGGTACAGCTGGGTCGGGCTTGACACGCCTCTGCTGATTGGGACCTGTGGCAAAGCGTCGCACTCCCGTGGCGTCGCTCTCCGCCTCCAGCGCCCGCAGCCGTGCTTCTAGTTTCGCGCGATTTTCGAGGCCGATTGTAGGTGCACTCGGTGTCGACTTTTCGTCCGCGTCCGTAAGCGCATCGACACGGACGGAGAGCGACGTCTTCGTAGCCACCATGCGTGCCATCTGCGATGTTAAATTAGCTGGTGTGCAAGATGCAGTAGAGTGTAACCGCAGACCTTGCCCTTGAGCTTGGGTGGTGCTTGGCCAACGAGGGAGGCGTGGTAGATGAGACCATACTTTGGTGTGTCGTGCTTTGTCTTGAGTGCACGAAATAGTGCCTTTTCTGCACCAAGGATCTGTACAGTACTCGCTGGATGCTTCGCCAGGTTCAACAGAGACCCCGCATGCGAGATTAGCCGTGCGCCGACGAGCTCGCCAACGAGGGCTGTGAGGTTAGGCGCGATCGCTATCATGCGATTACGCAAATACTCTGATAATTGTGTACGATATTCCGTGATAGAAATGACTTGATCACATAGCGCATGGATATGCGCGAGGTCCGACTCTGATATTTCTGTGCCCATAGATATTTCAGCAGCGGCCTTGATCGTGGCCTCAAGTTCTTCTGGAAGGATGGTAGCGAAATCCGTCGTAGCAGCGTTTGTCCTGAAGCCTATGTCACGGTAAGGAGCGTTACGGAACCATAAAAAACGCCCATACCCATCAGCTTCACGACCTTCGCATAGGCCAGGTTGTCCGACAGGATTTTCGCCATTTCCGGGAAATGCCAGCCGTACCATTCCTGAGGAATATCAACAACATACCCCTAGAATGAGATCTATGGACGCAAACCTTCACACGCATCGCATAGATGTTGATTTCCTTGTCGAGATCATCGAGTAACGCGATAGCTTGAACAACCATGGTGTCGACCTTATCCGGCGAGAACTTCAGTTTGAACCTAATCTCGTTGAGTGACCCTTTAGCGGGATTTGGTACAGGCCACGCACCGAGATAAAGAATGGCTGAGACCGAGACTCATCGTCGCGAGGTCTTTGGGATCGAGACCGTTCAACAGAGCAGTCAATTGGCTGCGGATTCCACGGAAGAGATCAAGGGTGTCTATGTCTGAGATAACCTTGATTCCCAGTTTTTTATTGATTGGGCGCGCTGAAAGACGAGGCGTTAGCTGTTTTGTTACGCGCATGCGACGAAGCAATGGGAGACGCGCCAAGTTTTGGATCCACTACAACCAGTTCTTCCTTGTTCTTGCCCTTTTCTACGATGACTTTGTTCAGGAACTCCTTCAAACCCTTGCCGAGCTTTCCCTCCTGCATCGCAGTGATCTCCTCAACGGCAGTCGCAGTTGACGTGAATCGATGTAAGGATTTCAATTTTAACCTGTACAGAGGAGGGAAAATACATCGTGTAAGGAGTAAATGTGCCTCGGTTGTGAAAATCCTGCACGCACAGTCCGCTTGCCCTCTCAGGCGTCTCGAATTCCTTGTGCAAATTTGGGTCGGTTAATTTCGCCGAGTCAGTCAGCTTGAAGAGGGCAAAGCCCATCGCAGTCTCATATAGTACTAGCATGATGAAACTCGTATGCCACCGGGGGCGACGTGCTGGTGAACACGCAACGATGTGGATGTCGGCACCCAGGAATGTGCCCACGATGCGATCGAAACCGTGACCGCGAAACTTTTCAAGCCGTGGGAACTTTGTGGTAAACAATACGCACGGTCCGGGCTTCCGGTGCTTGCTTGCCACACCAACCACACCTGGTCGCCAAGCTATTGAATGAATGAGTACCGACTGTTTTTCTGATCAATACGTCATGGATCACGACAAAAAAAAAAAGAAAAAGATACATGCGGTCTTTTCATTCTCGAATCCGCTCTGACTTCTGATGCTATCATACCGTTCGTTCATGACTTTCATCCCCTTTTAGGATGTTTTAGCAGAGCGTCGCGGGTAAACAAGTCCACGCACATGACGCAGCATCCTCATACTCCTGGACACAAGTTTTCGTATCGAAATCCTCTTCATTGCGGTTGTGCGGTCCTTGCCTGGCCATAATGATATCAAGACTGCTCGGCTTAGCTCCTGCTCGGCTAAGCACCAGCTCGACCAAAACATAGGACAAGCTGAGGTGTTGGCAACTCGTGGTGATGACATGCTCAAGCTCGGCTCAGTATGTCCTACAGTACCATATGTTGCGCTGTGCTGACCCGAGCTGGACCTGACCCGAGCTAGCTGTGACGTCACAGGCACTCTGGAAGGGCATCGTCCCAAAGGAAGCTGTTCTATATTTTTTTCTTTTCTTTTCTTTCTTATCAAATCAGCGTGTTCCGACCGAGACTACATGAGAATTACATGATGGGCCGGCAAGGTTTTACTATTTTTGGTGATTGTCTGGCCTCCCGCCGTCCAATGTGCCATCGTAACGACTTCCACTTCCCATTTCTTGACCTTCTCTCCGGCTCATGTCCGATGTCCGAGGAGATTTTCCTCCACAAATAGCAGTAGGGAGTATCCTTTTTTCTGACTGATCATTATCGACCTGCCGATGTTGTGCTCTTTGGGCCAGGTGACCAACGGACGTACTTGATGTGCTGGACGCCAGTCCCCTGCCTTTATAAGACCCCGCGGCGAGGATAAAGACATCCACCTCAACACCTTGCTTTCCTGGGCCAACAGAACCAGTCATGCCCGTGTCGCTTACCGTGTTCGACTTGTTCGTTCTAGGCATAATCGTTGTGGCACTCCGACAGTGGTCGAAGAGATCTTCCCTCCCGTTACCTCCTGGGCCTAAGGGATGGCCTTTGATCGGAAACATGCTCAGCATGCCCAATGAAGACTTCGCCCAGACCTACAAAGAGTGGGGCCGGACGTACGGTGCGCAGACCAGCCCTCTTCCCCGTCATTATAATCTCATGCAAACCGACATGACTCGTCTTAGGCAATATCGTCTACATCAGTGTCGCTGGCCAGCCGCTCGTCATCCTTGGCAGTGTCGGAGTTGCCAATGAGATGTTAGATAAGAAGAGTGCGATATACTCTGACCGACCTGTCATGGAGATGGCCGGCGATCTGAGTGGATTCAATAAGTGGACCGGTTTCTTGGCATATGGCCCACGGTGGAAGGAAACGCGCAAATACATGCACCACGCGATCGGAACAAAGGAATCCCTCACAGAATCTGGCCCCCTTTTCGAATCTGAGACTCGAAGATTCTTGAAGGCAGTACTCCGTGACCCTCAGAATGCACAACGGCATATTCGTTCGTATGTGGTTATTCCTTTTCAATACCAGACGAGGCAAGGACCGTGTTCAGTGCCATCGTCTAGTTCTGCAGGCGCAATCATTGTCCTCATTGCTTATGGCTATCAAGTGCAAAATAAGGAAGATCCCATGCTTGCTCTCGCAGAATCTGTTATGGTTCAATTCAAGGTGTTCAAAAATCCGGGAGCGTATCTTGTTGATTTTATTCCACTCTGTATACCAGAATGCTCATATTTTCGAACACTGGAATCATCCCTGACGTGCATTGACAGTAAAATACGTCCCCCCGTGGTTTCCCGGAGCTGGCTTCAAGAAAGTAGCCACCAAAGCAAGGAGGCAGTTAGAGGAGCATGTCGAAGCCCCGTTTCAATTTTCTGTGGAGGAAATGGTCACGATGGATGCTTATTCCTTCTGAGCAGGCGGTGCTAACTTTCATGTTTGAACCGTCTAGGCGAAGGGGACGGCCCGAGCCTCCTTAGTGAGCAAGAACATGCAAGTCACATCTATGAAAGAAGCTGAGAAAGACTGCCTGAAATGGGCTGCGTCCTCTTTATTTTCCGGTAAGGGTGTTTTTCGTTCCGTTGTCCATTTCTCATTTCGGGATTAGGAGGCTCAGACAGTGTGCGTGTTGTTTTAAAGTGAGAGAATTGATCCGCCTACATGAGGCATCTACAGACCGTCAGTGCACTCTCCACTTTTTTCTTGGCCATGTCTCTCTTCCCGGACGTCCAGCGACAAGCACAAGAAGAAATCGATCGCGTCATCGGAGGGAGCCGGCTTCCGACTCTTGCTGACCGTGGCCGGTTGCCCTACATCTCGGCGCTTCTAGATGAGGTCCACCGCTGGAGACCCGTCGCTTCGCTTGGTTTGTCCTTGAAAATCAATCCTCACCTGCGAGCCTCAATTGTTGTTGTTCAGGGATGGCCCACAGGTCAACGGAAGCCGACACCCATGGCAGGTATTACATCCCAAAGGGCTCGATCATCGTACCAAACATATGGTGCGGAAGTTCATCAGGCATGAATTCTTGCATCAAAAAGCTGACAAAACGGCAAGGCGAATGCTCCATGACCCTCAGATATATACGAATCCGGAAGTCTTCTCCCCAGAGCGTTTCCTACAGCAGGACGGTAAACCCACACAACGGAACCCGCGGGCATGTAATTTCGGCTTCGGAAGGCGGTAAGTAATCACTTTTGTAATATGTTGCTGATGCTCAATATCAACTCCGGGTGCGAAGCATCTGTCCTGGTGAGTTTTGTGTGATGTAGTTCACGTACAGGACATTCATGTGCCGACGCCTCGACAGGGATGCAATTCACGGATATTATTGTGTGGGTTGCGATAGCGATGACACTATCAGTCTTCCAGATATCGAAGGCCGATGATGAAAACGAAGAGGCGAGCGCATTCTCTGGGTGTGTCTTCATTGTTTCTTGCTTGGTGATCGAGCCCGGCACTCAATCGCGTCTATGCCAGTCATCCACAGAAATTCAAGTGCAAGATCAGTCCGCGGTCTAAGAGTGCGGAAGAGCTCATCCTACAGTCTTCGTAGATGTTGCGTGAGCCGATCGAACGAGGATTCGGGTATAACGTCGGCTATAGAGCCGAGGTTAGGACGTTTCTAGTCAGGCCTTTTTACTGTTGGCAGCGGTTTCTATAGCTTGGCCATCTTAAAGTGTAGTGTGCATACACTGTAGAGTCCCTGTGGGCAGTCATTCAGCGTTGATTGTTAATGTATTTTATGCATGGTAAAAGGATGGGATGCCTCAGAAGGCGAACTTCGTCCTTTCAGAGAGCGCTGTCTCCATAGAGACGCAATGGCGAATGGGTGAATATCATCAGAAAAAGTACAGTACACGGGGTAGAATTCCCATGAGAATGGAGAAGTCCATTGCCTCGCGAAACGTCACCACAATAACGACAAAGGTTCAAGAATTGATATAGAAAGTACCGAAAAAATATGTGGCACAGAGCGAAAATCGATTGGCAGTATGGTTGAAGTCGGAACATCTTGAAATTGAAAGGTGACCGAAAGATAGAAAAAAATGATGGTAAAAGAAATATTGAGACCCGTAGGTCTACCACTCTGAAACAGCGTGTCATCCTTGTGCAGGGGCCATGCTAATCTTCTCTGTATCGTTCCAATTTTTTCGTATGCATCCCCGAAGGGAGCAATAGTCTATTGGCAACACGAGATGCCATGAACAGAAATTTGTATTTTGTTCGAGACGCGGGTGGGGCAGTTTCCGTTTTAGGGAAACACCGAACGCGTCTATTTTTTTGCACCTGACCTGCTGCCATGTTTTTGGCTGAAAACTTGCTTGGCCATTGAGAGAGTATTGAGCCACCACCACCACATCAGCCCGATTTACCGCCATCGAATGCAAACCGACTGCCAACTGGACTGTTTTCTGATTTTGGAGGTGGTGTAGCCATATACTGCGACTGCGCCATGCTAACGGCTGGGAGCTCCGTTTCGGATCTCGCACATGGAATGTGCAACGCGCTCCATACTAATCATCATTCTCCTGCCAAACCTCTTCTCATTTTTATTGTCATACCAGGACTGTCACTAATCTATCTAGTCCTTATTCCAACAGTTGGGCCATTGCGACATTGACAAAACTCGAGCTGCCCCAGTCATTGTGAAGCAACTCACAAGCTCTCACCCCCGTTTCAACAGTGGCGACCTGCGCTTTGCTATCACGAATGAGTAACTGAGACCGCAGAACCCGAGGCGTTGGAGACCGGTATGCGGTCCCTGCCGCCTTGGTCTCCGATGCCTCGGTCTCTGCAGTCTCAGGTCCTCAGTTGCAGCAGCCAAATACCGTGGAGTCCTTACCCAGCAGAGGTGAGATGCCCATGACTGTCAGCGCTCCAGCTATAGCTGTTGTCTGGTTTCTGGCACCCAACACTTGCATGTGCGGGGCTGGTCGCGCTCCCCGTGTGGCAGCCTTGGAGTCTCAGGCTCTTTTCGACGACAACAAGACCGAGATAAAACTCTGCGTAAGCTGCGTTCAGACGCACTTGACCTGGCATGGGTACTCACCCTCAAAGACAACAGGATTTACTCTTGTCATTTCCCATTCACCCGCAGCTCGGTTGACCACGATCATAACAACCCAACGGTGCACGTGCAGTGCCGGATGCAGGTACAGCTCTCTGGACAGATTCAACCCAGTATGGGGAAAGGGTGTCCCGTCATGATCGTTGACATTCCCGGTACCGATCTCGAGGTCTTGTTTACCCAGCCGAGTCAGTTGAGTTTTTGAGTCTGACCGCGGAGTTGATCTTTGTAATTTCCTCTAACTACAGGAGCCTATATGCACACGTACCTCAGTCACCAAGCACCATGTCGCAACCTCTTACTCGAGCGAGAGACTGAGCCACTACCGGCCAACCTTCTTGGCACCTGCCACCAGAGCAAGTCCTGGTGCTGACTCGTAGAGCACCGTCGTACCTCGGCATGGATGCTGGCATCCGACGGTTGGTATGACGATGTAACCGTGCGCAGTCGGATGCACGCCTGCAAGCACCCACATGGCTCGACGACGCGACTCGGAGTCCGATGACGAACAGACATAACACCCTTAGGCTGCAGGCACCTGACATGAAATAATTTATATATTTTTAAGAATCATCATCTAATAATAATAAGCATTTTAAGTATTGCCCAACGCCGAGAACAACATGGCACAGCCGATTCGGCAACCGCCGCAAACAGATACATGATAACTTATGACGGTCGACCCCCGTGGATCGGACGATGGCGCCCTGAGTTGGCGCCTTCAACCTTCTTGTGCCGTCACCCCAGCTCGACAAGGCTGATTTCAATGCCTAATTTGGGTCTTCTATTGCTAAGTGCCATGGGTCATGGCGATCGGATCTTCAATTTAACTCAAAATCGAGGTCACAGCACCCGCGACTCACACAGTAATCATCTACTACGCTCCTCGGTGGTTATACTCAACACGCCGGTAGTAGTGTTTTTCCCAGCTTCACAGTTAGTCAGCCAATGTAGTCCGGACGATAAAACGCCCCCCAAAAAAGTTGGGGTGCCTCTACCTCCCACACCATGTCCGTCCAACTCTCAACCACTGGCGTTATCATTCTAGTCTTGGCACTATTTCCCCTGTATTGGGTATCAAAACGAACGCGCCTCCCGTTACCGCCTGGGCCAAAAGGATGGCCTCTAATTGGAAACTTGCTCGACGTACCCCAGACCAATTTTGCTGCTACCTACACCGACTGGGCCCGGAAATATGGTTGGTTGATCTAGCTCTACTACATCGTCGCGTTGGTGTGGCTCACTGAGACTTGTCCTAGGCAAGATTGTATATGCAGACGCTGCAGGGCAGCCGTTGATTGTCCTTAACGATGTCGACGTTGTAAATGAGATACTCGATAAGAAGGGCCCGAGTTGTTCTGACAGACCAGTCTTACACATGGCTGGTGAACTCGCTGGGTTCAAAGGGTGGACCGTGTTTCAGATGTATGGACAACGGCTGAAGGAATCCCGCAAGTTTATGCATCGCGCAATTGGAAACCGAGAGTCCCTCAAGGAGTTCGATAGCCTTTTCGATGCCGAGGTTCGAAAGTACATGAAATCCACCCTATTTGATCCGGACAACATACAGCAACACATTCGTCGGTGCATATCCAGACTGTGTGTACCTATGATTTGAGGGACTGATTATCATACAAGCTTTGCAGGTGCAATCATCGTTCGCATTACCTATGGTTACGGAGCACAAGAGCAAGGAGACCCGATCATAACGCTTGCAGAATCTTCCGTTGGTCGTTTCTCGGAGTTCAGCGCACCAGGAGCGTACCTAGTTGACTTTATTCCGGCCTGTAGGTCGATCTCATTTTCTTGATACCAACTTCAATATTTACCCACCCCGTCAGTGAAGTACATTCCGGGTTGGTTTCCTGGAGCTGGTTTCCAAAGGGAGGCTTCCGAGGCAAAGAAGTCCTTGCACGAAATGGTTAATATTCCATTCCGGTTTACTTTGGACCAGATGGTATTTGGAATTTCCGATGACTCTAGCCAATAATCACTAACTCGCGCTTCTGTACTTCGAGGCGAATGGGACAGCACCGCCTTCTTTTATCACCAATAATATCCAGGATATAACGACGGAGGTTGGCCGAGAGAACCTGAAGTGGTCTGCTTCATCTATGTTTGGTGGTACGTGATACTATCGCTTCCGATTAATGGCCCTTCATCAAACATTCGATGGGAACGTAGGAGGCGCAGATACTGTGGGTGTGCTTATCCAATGAAGGAATGACCCCCGCCTAAATTTTGCACAGACAGTTTCGGCGTTATATACTTTCTATGTCGTCATGGCACTTTTCCCGGACGTCCAAACCAAGGCCCAAGAAGAAATCGATCGTGCCGTTGGGAATGACAGGCTTCCCGTACTTGCTGATCGTGACAGCTTGCCTTACGTTGACGCTCTGCTGAGCGAGATCTTCCGCTGGGGCCCTGTCACGCCCACTGGTTCGTCACATTGAAGCGCAATTCGAACGAAACTATGAATAGTCACCCTGTTTCATATAGGGGTCCCTCACAAGACAGCCAAGTCTGAAATACTTAGGGGATATCACATCCCGAAAGGCTCACTCATTATTACGAATATATGGTGAGCATTGGATCCGGTTGTCGCGTAGCCAAACAAGGCCGACAAGCCCAGGCACATGCTCCATGACCCCGCAGTGTACCCCAATCCGGAGCTTTTCTCTCCGGAGCGCTTCCTAGAATCAGGTGATAAACCTGCGGAACGAGATCCCCGTGCATGTGCTTTCGGCTTCGGGCGTCGGTAAGCCTTCACTGTCTACAATACCGCTTCACGAGACGAGTTCTCATGCGCTATGTATACGAAGCATATGTCCAGGTATGTTCATGTGATTGAGAGATAGTGGTTATTTGCCAACCATCCGACCCATAGGACTTCAGTTCGCAGACACGACTGTGTGGCTCGCTGTAGCCACAGCGTTGGCTGTCTTCCGCGTGTCAAAGGTTGTCGAGGGAGGTGTTGAGGTGACACCCGACGTTAGGTATACTGATACCTTGATTAGGTATGCCTGACACCTTTCTTGTTACCTCTTTCCATTGATTGATGTTCTCACTACACGGCCTACAGTCATCCGGAGAGCTTCAAATGTAGCATCAAACCTCGCTCCGCGCAGGCAGAAGCGCTGATCCTCCAGTCTTCATAGTACAGTATACGTAGATGCGTAGAGGTCCTTGAGCCAGAATATACGCATAGAATCACGTCCAAATAGCGATGTGGAACGGAACGCCAGCATCGCTGAAACAGTCGTGTCCAATCACACTCCGCCATAACAGCACGCATGGGATAAGTGCATTGAGTGGCATGACGGGACTGCAAACCTAAAGAAAGCCCTTCCAATCGTCAAAGTAGTAACTTATGCAGTTGACGTCAATCAGGGACGGCTCTGCCGAATGCCTGGGCCGTTTATGCATTGAGCAGATATTCACTAGTTCACTCACTGCTCTACATCCACTCGATTAACTGACATGACAAGCCAATCGAGTGCGAAGGGTTCGTTTGCCGAGCCATCATCACTGACATCAGGGACAATGACACCGATAGCCACCAAACCCCCTGAGTCAGAAGTGGCTCACAAGTTAACGCTCTCTGTCTCCGAGTCAGAGTCGTTTCAACCGTGGTACTGTAAGATATGCACCGCACGTGCTGTAGCCCTCGGAATCAACCGCCTTCGACCACGTGACGTCCTCCGTGCGCCAACAAGCCCGGACACGCCTAACCCACTTCCCACTTCACCCTCCTACACGCTTCGCCTCCAAACCCGCCTTCATCCATCCTCGTTGCCTTACGGCCGAACTTTTTCCCGTCGCAACTAAGTTCCCCCTCTCGTTGCGCTCCAATCCTTTTGGCCGAAGACACGCAGATCGCCCAAGCCCAAGGCTCATTGGCCGATGCCCACAAGTGTGTGCCAGCTCGAAAATCCCGTCGTTCCACGTCGCACACGTCGTGCACAGCCCCTTGCAAGCCAGGACCACATCTCTGTTGGGAAGGAGTCAAGCCCTCTGTTCGTACGTTCCATTGTTTCCTTTTCGTTCTAGATCTGCCGCTCTCCATTCCAGTATTTCCCCTTTTACTCTAGCCTTTTACCAGCGAACGTCGCCGCTTCTTCCTGGCCCTCGTCGTTTATGGGCTCGCTGCCGCGCAGGTGGATACGATCCAGTAAATTTTCTTCACTTCGGACGCCGCTTTCCTTCGTCATCGTCGCTAGCAGGACGATTAGCCTTGGCTTTTCTCCTCTTCTCTCTCCCCCTCGACTCGACTTGCACGTAGCATACTTGTCGCGTACTTAAACCCCCTCGCCTGGCCTTGTCAAAGGCAGGCAATCGAGCCCCACTTCATCCCTTTCCTTCTGTTTGCATGCTTTCGTCCTCGCCCGACCAAACCGAGCTGCCGCCGTCGTTCGCCCCGCTGGTCTCTCTCTCTCTCTCGCTTCAAGACTCTTCTTACGATTTCCTCTCGCGCGTTGTCGGTTGTCGGGATCGCGGCCTCATTTCCTTGTAACTACTTCCGGACTCACTGCTAGGTCACACCGACTCAGCCCCTTACGGTACCCTACTTGTCAGTACGACTGACAAGCCACAACCGCAAAGGCCGAGGACATATGGACCTCTGTGCCGTGGTCTGCAACGCCTCGTCTTTGGCAATCTCGACTCCTCAGGCCTCAGTTGTGGCAGCAAGCTCGAGCCGAGGCCGCGGAGACCCCACGTAAAGGCTGTGGGACATCCACGGCTTTCCGTGCTTCCTCTTTCAGCCATTTGTCTGGTTTTCAGCACCCGTTATTTTCTATAGTAATAAATTCTGCATTCGTGCTACATTTCTTTATGGAACAGCTTGAACCTTATCCATTTTGCAATAGCACCATTGGTGGGTGAATACGAACACTTGTCTTCATGTCGAAAATGCCGCCAGACACTAATGCGGCCGCGTAGGCTCGTTCTCTATACGACGAAGCCATTCTACACCGGCCGTACTCCATTCACCCATATGCGCAACTACGCTTGGTGATGATGTAGACTTAGCAATACACCTGCAGCACCGGAGTGACCGGATGCATGTCCAACCTCTCTTGACGTGATCCGAGTCAACTAAATCTGAGGAAACAGAATTCCGGCATGACGTCTGTCGACACTTTCGCTACCAGTCACCAGGTCTTGTTTATCCAGTCCCATTCAGCGAGTACGACCGCGGAGTTGGCCCTTTTATCGTCCCCTCACTCACTCAAAATCGTGTGCACAGTAGCAACGTCGCACCAACCGACGTTTCGCAACCTCTTGCCGAGTGAGGGACTAAGCTGCTACCGCATCTCTTTCAGTCGAAGCCCTTGACGGGATCTGCCAAGTCTGACGCGAAAGATAATCCCACTACCCACGTGACCCAGCAGTCTCGACCACTAACGGGCGTCAACCGCACGCACACCCCCTCCACGCATCTAGTCACACATCCACTGGCGGCTCGACGATACGGTGGCGATGACGAACAGAGATGGGAATAACATGACACAGCCCTGCGGCAGCCGCTAGACTGGCCGTGGTCCGGTTCGCGAACCTGTTGGACTGGGTTCGCAGATGAACCAGACCCGATGTTCAGGTTGGGGTTCATGCATCTGGTAGGACCGTACCTCAACTGAGGTCCAGGTTCGACACCTTGGACGAACCCGGACCTGAGGTCCGAACCTGAACCTTGAGAGTTCTACTAGGTTCTTTAAGACCGAACGGGCGATGCGTCCTTGCCTCACCTTTTCAAGAAGTATAAGAGGATCGCGAATTGGCAGCGATCATGCTTGAAGCAGCGGCGAGCGCATGGTGCGCAAGGCGGTGTGGTGCGCCACGGCCCTGCGTACATGCGTACCAGCGGCGCGAGAAAGCGCGGATGGAACGCGATTGCGGCGCCAACGGTAGGAAGAAGATCACGCACGATGCGAGGATGAGCGCGTGAGCACGTAAGCGAGTGGTGTCAAGAGTGTGGGGCCCGGTGGTGCACATGTGGTGTTGGGGGGTGTTGGGGTGGGCGCGACCGTGGGCCTCGCTGGGGCCGACGGGAGTGGACGAGATGACATGGCGTGAGATAGAAAGGATGCACAGAAAATGTAGGACAGAAGCCTATTCGACAAGGACACGGTCACACTGTGGTAGGAAAAGCCATCGTTCGTCAGGCGCTCGAACCGCGCTTTTCCTGGCTGGTTGTTGAGTTCGCCGTCGATCTTCGGAAACGTCACCTCGCCATCAGCATCTTCCCAATAGCGCCTACGAAATCAATTAATAACACAGGTCACCGAGAATTCTACTCAAAACCGTGGAATAAGGACCTTGGGTTTATACCAGAGCTGAAAATTCTCGCGTCCGGCGAGGCACATCATGACCGTGAGAGCACCACCAGCCCGCCAAGTACCACGCCAGTCCTCTCCCAGAATCTGTGGCTCTCATTACATGAGCGCCAGCACGACGAAGTTTTGGTTTGGCCATCCACCGCTGATGCTCAAGAGGCCGGCTGCAGAGACAGTAGCACAGGATGAAAGTGGATCCGAAATGCGTCCATCGAATTGGCACTGGACCCTGACACGTCAGTGTCTCCTTGCCGGGATTTTTGACTCTATGGCTGGAATTTGGCTGCTGCCAGTTGTGTTCTCACGGCTACACAGTAACACAACGAACATTCTTCACCGCCCTACGCTCGCACAATTGTCAGGAGCGCTGGTTAGGAGAAATGTCAGGTGTCAGATACAATAGATGGACAAACGATACATACATGCGGCAGTACTACGATACTCACGCATGAAAGTCTCGGTCAACTTTGAATTGAAACACTCTCACTTGCAGTGTCCGTCTCATCAGATTTCAATAGTAATTGACATCCTCCGCGCTTACCCGCAGATTTACCCCCCGAAAACCTACGAATGCTACCCTCTCCCCTCTCCGTTTGCGCCATACAATTGTTATCACGGCTTCTCATCATCCCCGATGCGCTCTGCGACTGCGAGGCACTACTGCGCTTACTCGACGCGCCGGCACTCACGACCCTGGTCATCCAGTTCATGCAACTTCGCAACATCGTTCGCTCTATTCTTGCCATACTATATTGGACTCCATTCACCGTAGGCAATCATGCGGTGTATCCTGGGAGCGCACGCTGTCATATGGCCCATGTAGTCTGAATCGTTGGAGGCCAACGGCGACATGAATTCCAGGTCATGCCTCGGTTGCTTGTTATAATAGTGTTATAATACATACCACCCTCTGCCAGTGCCAGCGCACACAACCAATTCATTCAAACCTGTCCACCAAGCACGCCTCCCCTCACATAGTGTGCCGCAGAGGTTGAGTCCGCGCGAGAGTTTGAAAGAGATGGGTATGACGGAGTGTATACGGGGGAGGCGGATGGGCGGTTGCTAATCGCGCGACCGCCGGCAGGGAGGGAGTGTGTGTGTGTGTGTGATACGAGAGGGCTCCGCGCGAGCCGTTTGACGATGGGGCGTGAGGGCGCGATTCGCAACGGGCGTAAGACTCGAGGCGGCGGGCACGCAAACGGAATGTGGGGGAAAAGAGCGGTCTGATTCGGCGCCGGCTCTGAGCCAGGCGAGGACGATTATATACATGTACGCTATGCAGGAGGAAGTGCTCTAAGACAAAAGGGGAATAAGAGAACGTACGAGGGAGTCCTCAATGACTCTATAAAGGGTGTAATTGTGTCCCCGGCGAGGGTGTGGGTCCAAACAGGGACCCGACTTGCGAGGTGTCGTGCGCGTCGTGCGTGACGTCGGAATGACGGCTGTCAGAGTGGCTCGCGCCTATGGCGTCGGCCTGTAAGGATGGGTGGTTTGTGTGGTGTTTGAGGTGCGACGGAGGCGGGGACAAAGGCCTGAAGGCGAGGCGAGCAAGGCGAGAGTGGTGAAGCAAGCGGCGAGGGACGTGTTGCGTCGCGGTTGACGCGTTGACGGTTGACAGCACAGAGGCGTCACGTGGTCGAAACTGGCCAATTCCGAGGCCGGGCCGCAGCAGCGTTACAATAGTAAACTCTGCTCGCTTTCTGGGGGCTCGTTGGTTATTTGACTGGGGAAAACCACACCCACACAGGATATCTCCGCCGCCGAGCAGGTCTCGCGACGCGACTTGACCATACCAGAGCTCTCCCCGAGCGACCCGACTAGCAATGCTAGCTCACCATCCACCTCGGCACCTGTGACGCCGCTTGATCCGCCATCCTTTGCGGCTGCACCGCTTGACCCGTTGGTGCACGGGAAGCACTAGCCCGACCCTCGGCCCTTCGAGCCTGTGACGAAGAGCATCTAGGGGCAGCGTGCGGCGCACCAGACAAGTCCTGCTTAGCCTTGGGAAGCGCAAGAGTCGACCAAGCACCGACGCCAGAATCCTGACGGGCGTGCAGCCGCCGCTCAATGGGTATGACGCCTCAGATATGTCGGACCCGACCCGAGGTAGAGTCATCTGTCCCCTCTCAGGTAAACCCGCCCGTCGCGGTGGTCCAAAGCTCATGACGAAACTGTAAATATTTTGATGCTCTTTTGATTACCCGAACCAGACCTGAACCTAGGTCCAGGTCCAGGTTCGCTGTTCTGCCTGGACCGGACCTCGACCAGTCTAGCAGCCGCAACAGACTCCGAGTCGGACACACACACTTGTATCCTGGACCTTGCACCAGTGCTTGACGATGAGAACGACGGTGATGAGATTGGTCCGACTTGTAAGTTCTTACCTGCTTTTTCCCACTGTGCTTTCTACTTCATTTTAACCCTTTTTTTCCTTTAGGCTTCATGTATTTAGGCTGTCACAATGTTCCATGGCACTACGGATTTATAGTCGCCATCGACTATTGCGAACTTATCACGATATACCCCGAAAAGTGCCAGTTGCATTGAGCCGTTTTACGACTACTAAAGGTTCCGCAATCAACGATATCTCGGCCCAACTTGCCATCATTTGCCCAGACCCTGGGCTATTCTCAGGTTTCGCTGGTTAAGCCGCGGGAACCGGTCCGACACCCACTGGCACCCACTCCGCCTCCACGTCATAAGACCAGTTCATCATGCTTCCCGGCACTGTGCCTTCTTTTCAATATGCCAGCAGACCAACACGAACGTTAGTCAGCTGATTTTACATGTATAAATAAAGCTCAAAGGAACAAAGAACTTCGTTTGTAGTTGTACTTCCCCACACCATGCCCATCAACTGGCAATTCTCGACAACTGGCGTCTTAACCGGCGTTGTTGTCCTGATCCTGGCACTAATCCCGCTTTATCGGGCTTCAAAAAGAGAACGCCTTTC
>Ga0307512_10004190_pt1 | contig 15970 bp, 10 predicted proteins | sample 14_EM_MG_FD_200267 | JGI IMG/M metagenome (GOLD analysis project Ga0307512, IMG submission 200267) | Populus trichocarpa ectomycorrhiza microbial communities from riparian zone in the Pacific Northwest, United States - 14_EM | ecosystem: Host-associated > Plants > Roots > Unclassified | place... | reverse complement strand
GACCGCTGGAGAACAACCACACCGGACACGGCGGACGTGCCGCGATCCGCTGCGCGGCGGCACGCGCATCATCCAGCCACCGCCCCATGTAGACCGCGCTGCCGAGCACCACGGCGTCGTAAGGCGCCAGGTCGCCAACCTCGACCGCCGGGCGCACATCGACCACGGCGTCGCCCGGAAGGGCTGTACGCATTGCCTCGGCGATACGTACGGCGACCTCCGCAGTCGATCCGTGCCTACTCGCGGCCGTGACCAGAACTCTCACGATTGACATCCACTTCGTCGTCCGTCGGCGACGACGACGTCATACGCGGGTAACTGCTCATCGATGATCATTCGATCCATACGCATGGGGTTACCTCCGACCCCAGTCGACCGCGTACCTGCCCTACCCGCCAGGGCCGATAGACCCCTTACCGACGCCCGGCCAGCGGCCAGCGCAACTCGGTTGCTTCAGGGTTGAAGCTCGCCTTCACGCTGGCCGAGCCCGAACCACACCATTCGCTCCGGGGCAGCAGGCAGGGAGAGATCCTCAAAGCAGCGCCCGGTGTGCGGTCGCCGTGGACCTCCGGACAGCGATCAAACGCGGCGTCCCACCCCGGCTACCTGCCAGCGCAGTTCCTGTGTGCTGTCAGGCTTGGCCACGGCCGGTGCGGAGCCGGGTGGCTGCCAGTGCGGCAGCAGAGCCAGGCCTGGCCCGATCAGCTCGAAGCCATCGAAGAACGGAAGGATCTGCTCGCGGGTTCGCGGGTACCACGAAGGCGCCCCGGCCGCCTTGAGGATCCGGCCGATCTCGTGCGGGCGCGGGTCGTCGAGGATGTGGGAGATCACCAGGTAGCTGCCCGGCGCCATCCGCTCCCACAGCCGGCGCAGGATCCGGCTGGGTTCCTCGTGGTCGCCGACGAAGTGCAGGATGGCGACGACCAGGACGGCCACCGGTTGGTCGAAATCGATCAATGCGCGTACCTGGGGATCGTCAAGGATCTGTTCCGGCTGGCGCAGGTCACCATGGATGTAGCGGGTGTCCCGGTCGATCGCCAGCAACGCCTGGCCGTGCACCACGGCGAGGGCGTCATGGTCGACGTACGCGACCCGGCTGTCCGGGGCGGCGGTCTGCGCCACCTCGTGGACGTTCTGCCGGGTCGGCAGCCCCGATCCGATGTCGAGGAACTGCCGGATCCCCGCCTCGGCGGCCAGATAGCGTACGGCCCGCACGAGAAACGCCCGGTTGGACGCGACCATGTGTACCGATTCGGGAACCGTAGCCATCATCTGCTGCGCGGCCGCCCGGTCGACGGCAAAGTTGTCCTTGCCACCGAGGTAGTAGTCGTACATCCGGGCGACGCTCGGCAGGCTTGAGTCAACACCGATGACCTCGGAGGCTTCGTCTGCCATGACCTAACCCATCGTCTACAGTCGTCCAATGTGGAGAGCGGCCAGGATACATTGAACTATTGGGCTGGCTTGCCGAGGTCGTCGATGATCCGCTCCAGGATCCGGACGGTGTCCCTCAGCGGCGCGGCCTCCACGAACAGGTGGTTCACCGCATCGAAGTAGAAGTCGACGTCCTCGCGGCTGTCCAGATACAACGCGCTGGTGAGCTGTTCGAGGTAGACCAGGTCGGGCAGGTCCTGCTGCGGGAAGCGCAGGATGCTGAACGAGCCGCCGGCACCAGCGTGCCCGCCCGCGGCGAGTGGGAGCACCTGCAGCCTCACATTCGGCATCTTCGTGACGATGCCGATCAGCGCCTCGAGTTGGTCACGCATCACCCACGGGCCACCGAACGGGCGCCGGAGCGCCGCCTCGTCCACGACCGCCCACAGTCTCGGCGGATCCGGGCGGGTGAGCACCTGCTGGCGCTCCAACCGCAGCTGTACGCGGCGAGCGATCTCCTCCCGGTGGGCGCTGCCGGGGCCGAGGGGTATCACCGCCCGGGCGTACTCCTCGGTCTGCAGTAGCCCCGGGACGAACTGCACTTCGTAGGTTCGGATCAGCGTGGCCGTCGCTTCCAGGCCCAGGTACCGCTGGAACCAGTTCGGCGTGACGTCGCTGTACGAGCTCCACCAGCCGGGAGCGTTGGCTTCCCGGACGCGCGCCAGCAGCGCTGCCCGTTCCCGCTCGTCGTCCACACCGTAAAGGGACAGCAGGTCAAGGACGTCGCGCTCCTTGAATCCGACCCGTCCCAGCTCCATCCGGCTGATCTTCGACTCCGAGCAGCGGATCGGCTCGCCGGCTTCGGCCCTGGTCAAGCCGCGCTGCTCGCGCAACCGCCGGAGATGGGCACCCACCAGAATCCGTACGGCGGTCGGGCCGCCTTCGGCTCCATCTCGCTGGGCTGATCTGCCCACCGCACACACCTCCGGCTACTTCACGACGCCAAGCATGCCACCGGACTTCGGTGATTGGTACCCGCCTGACCATCGGCATACACCGACAGTACGGCGTCACGGCTTGTCGTAGTCGGGGCCGAACGTGGCATGCGCCCAGGCCCTGAAGGTATTGATCTCCCGCTCGAAGTGTTCCCTGGTGAAGCCGCTGCGATGCGTGTAGGTGTAGAGCGGGGTCGGCGCGAAGTCGGTCGGCGCCCAGCCGGGCTGGTCGTTCGGATGTCCGGCCAGCCAGGGCCTGCAGGTGAAGTTCCGCCGCTTCAGGTAGTAGGGGCTCAGGCCGGACGCCTCGTTGGTCCAGGCGATCCAGACGTTGTTCTTGAGGACGAACGCCTTGCCGGCCTCGACGACGCCCTGTACGCCGAGGACCTGCAGCAGCTCCAGGAGCACCACGTCGACCCGATTGGCCCAGGACAGGGTGTAACCCGCCTTGGTGGTGGGTGAGTAGAGCGCCTTCGCGGTCACCACGGTGCCCAGGTAGTTGGAGCAGAGATCCTCGGGCGAGAACGCCGAGTTGAGGTGCCCGGGGAGGAAGCTGCTCGCGCCCTTGGTGGTCTCGATCTCGTAGGCGATGGAGTCGTCGTACGCGATCTTCCGTGCCTGCTCCAGCCAGAGGTTGTCCGCAACGGCCGCCGTCAGCTTTGCGGTGCCGTAGGCGGTCGTGATGGTCGTGCCGGCGGCCCCCTTCTTCGCATAGATCTGCTGATACACGAACGCCGTCACGTCGGCGAACGTGAGCAGGTGGCCGAGGTCGACGAAGCCCGCCCTGGCGGTGTACACGGTCCCGGGCACGCCGGAGGCCGGGCCGCCCGGCGTGGTGTAGTGGCCCATCGTCGTGGTGTCTTTCAGCGACTTCACGTCGAGCAGGCAGCAGTCGCGGGTGATCGGGATCGGCTTCGCCAGCGGGGGTTCGGGCGGCCGAGGCGCGAAGCCCGGAGGCGGCGGCGTGGCCGCGTCCGGCGGAGTCAACTGCTCGAAGCCGCCGGTCCACGACTCGAACTCGTCCTCGTCCTCGTCGCGCTCGGCGGCGAAGCCGGGTCCGTCGTGATCGGCCAGCTGCTCGCGCTGCGGGACGTAGCTGCCGGCCGAACCGCGGGCCCTGGCGGCGATCGCCCGCAGCGGCGCGTCGCCGGGATCCCAGTGGTCGTTGTCGGGCACGTGCTGGTGCCCGCACACGCCGTCGAAGACCTGCCACTGTTCCGGGGTCATCCGGCACCCGGAGTTGCGGCCGTAGCAGGACACCCCGCCGGCCGGCCGCACATGGTCCAGGTTGATCGGCACCAGCTTGGCCACCGGGCCGAGTAGCCGGTCGGCCAGCCACTCGATCGTCCGCTGGTCCATCTGGCCCATCTTCGCCGCGAACCCCCACATCTCGACCTGGATCGCGCGCAGCCGGTTGGTCTGCACCGACCCGGGCCGGGCCAGGGCGTACGCCGAGCGGTTCAGCGGGACGGTCTGCAGCAGCAGGTCCGCCGACGGCATCGCCCACAGGTGCGGCGTGTTCGTGTGCTCGGCGGCCAGCCGCTGGAAGTCGGCCGCGGTCGGCTCGCCCTCGATGGTGTGGAACACGAACCGCCACGGCGCATCCAGGTAGCTGCCGCCGCCCGACCTGGGGTTGGCGATCCGTTTCGCGCCGGGCACCCACAGGTCGGTGCTGCCGACCTCGCCGGCGGCCTGCCAAGGCCCCTCGTGCGCGAGCGGAAGCCGGACCGGATCGGCCGGTGCGAACGGCGACTCGAACGCCTCCTGCCTCTGCCGTGCGCATGTCGAACAGCAGCCCTCGGGGCTCTCACCCGCGAAGTCCTCTTCCGAGGGCGCGAGGGGCTGCTCGAGCGTCGGGCCCATGCGGCTGGGACCGGCCGGGGGCGGCGCCGGGATCAGCCGGTGGCCGGCCGAGCCCGCGATGCCGACGTGCACGTGATTGTCATGCGTGGTGCCCTGGGCCTTGTCGAAGGAGAGACGTCCGCCGACGCGCTCGCGGATCGCGGGGTCGTTGTAGATGATCACGCGGGTCAGGGGGTTCTCGACGAAGCAGTCCACGGCGAGGCCCATGAGCAGGCGACTGCATCGCATGTCCTGCCAAGACACGCCCGGCTTCGGGCCGTCATGGGCGAACAGCCGGAGATCGAACTCGAGGCCCTGCTGGTGCCCCAGGTGGTTCGTGGAGCAGCCGCCCTGAGGTACGGCGATATAGCTGACGGTCAGCACGATGCGACCGCCGTCGATCGCGGCGACGGTCTCGCCGGCGATGCGGGCGGAGTCCAGCCGGGAGGCCGATGCCGGGTTCACCAGATCGATAGCCACCCGCTGGGCGATCGCGGCGATCCGCTTTGCCTCCTCCTCCGCCGGGCTGAGCGGCCCCATACGAGGCAGCGACGGACTCCTCAGCCGTTCGAGACCGGACAACCCCTGGGACGCGAGGACGGTGAGGACCGGACGGAACGCCTGCACCTCCCCGCGGAACGCCCGACCGACCTGATCGAGGTACTCCGCCAGCCAGCTCGACATCGCCGGCTCCGCGATGTCGGCGCGGCAACCCGTCTCGGCGCTCTTGTCGTTGCAGCACCAGCCATCGCGCTGGGCCGGGACGGTGCTCAGCCAGCGCGGGGCACCCATCGACCAGAGCCAAGTCTCCTCGGTGCTGCCGGGCTGGATCGTGCCGCGGTTCTTGCCGACCGGCGTCTCGTGGCACGGACTGTTTCTCGCCTTCTTGACCCAGAGCTGCTCGGCTTCCAGCATGGCTCGGAACAACCGGATACCGTGATCGGTCGGGTCGTTGTGGGCGGCGCCGATCGTTCCGCTGTCGGGTACCCAGCTCATCCCGAGGTTGCGCAGCCGCGCCTGCACCCGCCGCACGTCGTTCGGACTGTTGGTCTGTCCCTGGCCGACGGCGGCGGTGATCTGTGAGCCCGGGGCCGGCTGCTCGAAGGACGGCTCGAACTCGAGCTCCCAGCCGACCTCCTTGTCTGCCGATACGCCGAGGAATTCGCAGCGCGCGCGATAGCGCTCGGCCGGCACGCCCGACCAGTTCGACTTCGTCTGCATGAGCGCGCCCAGCGCCGGACGGTTGTTGACGGCCGGGCGCAGCAGTTCCCACGCCCTCTGGTCCAGGTCGCCCCTGAACTTCAGGTCGATCAGGAGCTCGATGGTGGTGACGTCGAGGCTCGCGATGTCCATGGCGGTTGCGGGCGGTCGGGTCATCTCCCACCTGGCCACCCCTCTGGCGACGTCGTTCGCCTGTGCCAGGTACTCCCAGACGAACAGGGTCCACTGCTGCTCGCGGGTGAGCTCGAACGTCTTGTGCTCGCTGTTGAACGTCGTCATCAACTTCTCGGCGTCGGTCCCCTTCACCGTGGCGAAGCCGGCGAGCTTCGGGATGTACGCGCTCGGCACGCCGGCCCGGGTCAGAGCGGATACGACCTGCTCAGGGGTGTGCTGACCCAGGTCGAAGCCGCGGCCCACCGTCACGCCCGATTTTCCTTTGGGCCAGTGGGCGATGCGGCTGTAGTACGGATTGCCGGGTATGTCGTTGCCCTCGGCGTTGAAGGTGAACTGACCGAACGGCACGGTCAGCGGATCACCCATCGTCACCGGGGAACCCCCGACGAGATCGGACAGGCCCACGGCCTCCTCGGCCACGACCGCCGCCGGTACGCGGAGCTTCGTCCCGAGCTTCATTCTCGTGAACTTCACACCGGGGTTCGCCGCTGTGATGAGATCGGTCCACGCGTCGCTGCCGTACTTCTCCCTCGCGATGGCATAGAGCGAAACGAAGGCGGTGCCGACGATCACCTCGGCCGCCGCGACGCGGCGGGTCCTGAACCGGATCCGACCCGGGGTCGCGAGTGGCGGATCCTCGTGCGCGAACGGGAGCCGGACCGAATCGATCGGTGCGAACGGAGACTCGAGCGTCTCGCCAAGGTTCCAGGTCGTGGTCATCGCCGTCTCATCGGACCAGGTGGCCGTTGGCGCTGGCCGTCGCGGGCGAGACCGACGGCGACATCGCGGGTGCGGGCGATGGCAGCCGCAGCGGTTGCGCGTCGGGAGGCGCAACGGCGCCGAACGGCCGGTCCTTGACCCGCTCGCCGGTCGCCGACTGCCACAGGTTGATCAGGTCCCGCATCTCGTTGCCCAGCGTGGTGGTCGCGTTGAACAGCGTGGCGGCGGCCGTCGGGTCGTCGAACAGGCCGAGCTCGATCGCGCGCAGCACGCTGGACATCTTCTCGGCCAGCTCGAACAGTTCCCGCGAGCGCGCGGCCGGGGTGAGCCCGACCCGCTGCGCGATCAGCGCCAGCCGGTCGGCCGGGCTGGTCGCCTCGGCCTTGAGGTCGCGCACGATCGGGCTGTCGGTCTGCAGCGTGAGGTGGAACCAGCTCAGCACGGTGACGTGCACGAACTCCTCGCGGGCCAGCAGCCCGCCGCGGCGGCGGTTGTTCTGCATGTCCTTGAGCGATTCGCACAGGAAGGCGATGTACGACGGGTCGGTCGGGTTGCTGCCGGACGTGTTCGAGAAGTTCTCCAGGCCGTGCCAGACCTGCCGCAGCAGCTCGGCCCACTTTGCCCGGAAGTCCGCGTTAACGCCGAGCCCGACCTGCGCCTTCCAGTCCCGCTGCCGCTCGCCCCCGGGCAACGTAGACGGCAGCGGGTGCGGCAGGTCGAAGCCGAACATCCGCCAGTAGGCGTTGCGCCGGGTCACCCGTGACAGCGGCCGCGCCTCGCTGACGATGCCGGCGATCGAGAACAGCGGCGGGTCGCGGAAGAACAGCTCCTCGGTCGCCCGCACCCAGCTCGCGCCGTCCAGCGACAGGGTGCCGAGGGTTTCACCCGCGACGAGGCGGCGTACCACCTCGGCGAACACCTCGAAGGCGCCGGTGCTCTCGATCAGGTAGGCGTAGCTCAGGTGGTGCCAGAGCAGCCCGACCCCGCCCGCGGTCGACGGCTCGACCTGGCCGGAGAAGCCGCCGGCGTCCGGCGGATCGATGCCGGACGGGGCGAGCAGCGCGGACGGCAGCTGGGGCAGGTCGAGCGCGCCGATGATCCCGGCGTCGCCGAGGAACGGCGCGTTGATGGACGCCGTTCCGATCGGCAGCTCCGGGACCAGCGCCGCGCCCGCCCAGGCCTCGTCGAGCCAGCGGCTGAGCTGGATCGGGTGGACCAGCAGGGCTTGCTCGCGGGTGCCACCCGCGTCTTCGAACAGCTTGGCGAGGCTCAGGAACATGGGCGGGAAACCCTTCTCAGGCGGGATCGAGATCGGTGGACACGGTGGACCGGGCGGGAAGCCGCGGGCCGAAGGCGATCAGCGGGCCGCGCCGCGAGCGCAGGAAGACCATCGAGCCGATCGGATCGCCCGGGCCGAACAGCCGCGGCTGGACGACCCCGCGGTCCGAGCCGTCGTCGGTGCGGTTGATCCGCAGCGACTCGACCCGGGCGCCGGAACGCAGCTCGACCCAGTCCGCGCCCGGCGGCAGCCGGTCGAACTCGATCAGGTCGCGCACCGGCCTGGCCCGCACCACCCGCACATCGAACTCGCGCCCGGAGGCGGTGCTGACCCGCCCCGTCAGCGTCCCGAGCGCCCGGTAGCTGAAGGCCACCCGCTGCTGCACCCGGTCGGCCTCGGTCTGCGCGGGTGTGTCGTCGGCGTCCACATCGACGTCGACGATGACCGCGGGCGGGCGCGCCGGCCGCTCGGCAAGATTCTTGACCGCCTCGGTCAGCTCGACCAGCTGCTCCATCAGTTGTTGCTGCGTTGCCATCGGTGCTCTCCTCGGTTGCTCAAGCGGCATGCGGTACGGCGTCCGCGCCCACATCGCGCAGCCAGTCGCGCAGGCGGGTGCGGTGCGCCTCGGCGTTCGCCGGGTCCAGCACGGCGCGGGTGCTCAGCTGGGCGAACAGCGGCAGCGAGTGCCGGCGGCGCAGGTACGACGAGGTGAGCAGGGTGCCGCCGGCCTGCCGCTCCAGTTCCCGCAGCCGGTCCGGAGACACCGCGCGGGGGTCGATCACGGCCGACAGCGGAGCGCCGCGGAAGGCCCGCAGCGGCCGGCGGGTACACACGTCGACCAGGTCGGCGAGCGCGTCGACACTCACCCGCGCGGCCTCCCGCGCCTCGGCGTCGGCGGCCTCCACCGGGTGCCGCTGCAGCCAGGCGTTGGCCACGTCGTCCCACGGGCCGGCGCCGTACCAACTGCGGCACAGCGCCGCGTTGAACATCACCCGGATCCAGCCGAACGGGTGCGGGTCGCCATAGCGGATCCGGAACACCTCGGCCGTCGTACCGTCGACCACAGTGGATAGTGCGAACACCGGGGCCCAGCCGGCGAGGGCGAACGCGTGCACGTCGGCTGCGACCTCGCCGGCCCAGGAGCGCCACAGCTGCGCGACATCGACCGATCTCGGCGCGAGTACGCCGTACAGCGCGTCGGCGAGCTCGGCCGTCCAGCCGGTCAGGTGCGCCACCTGGTGCCCGGTTTCGTGCAGGATCGCGGTCGGGTGCGACAGGTTGTGCCGGGTCAGCTTGATCGCGGCCGCGGGGGAGGGGTGAGCCTGGTCCCACAGCCTGATCCCGGCCCGCAGGATCGACGCGCCGAGGCCCTTGTCGACGTACACCAGCGCTTGCGGGGCGTCGATGCCGAGCGGGCCGAGGGTGGCCGCCATCGAATCGCCGGCCAGCGTGTCCAGCCCGCGCAGGATGCCGCGCAACGCCGGGTTGGAGCGCGAGTTGATCGCGTCGCCGTAGAAGTCCAGGACGATCTCGGCCTGCAGGTAGCGCTTGCGTAGCCGCAGTAGGCCGGCCCGCGCGGCCGCCGGCTCCGCGCCGTTCGCGGTCAGCCGCTGCACCGCGCGGGCCTCGGCCACCAGCGCGGCGACCATGGCGGCCATCCGGTCGCGCAGCCCGCGCTGCAGGTAGCTCTCCAATCCGGCCCACGCCTCCGGTGCGGCGGCGTCGTCGAGGTCGGCCAGCCCCTGCGCGGCCAGCAGCCAGTGCGCGACCTCGGCCGCGGTCTGCCGGGCCTCGGCGTCCTCAGGCACGGTGCACCCCGGGGTGCACCGACACCTCGGGCGCGCCCGCCCGGCCGTGCCTGAGCGCCGCGAGGTCGGCGAAGCCGAACGCGAAAGACATCGTCACCCCTGCCGCGGGGTCCTTGGCCGCCGTGCTCAGTGCGGCCGCGGCGCGCACCAGGTGGCTCGCGACCGCGCGGACAACCGCCTCGCCAAGCTCGGCGGCCAGCGCCCGGCTGCGCCCTTCGGCCAGCGTGATCCCGTGCTTGCCGAGCTTGCGCAGCAGCCGCTCGGCCAACGCCTCGCGAACCGGCCCCCCGACGTGGCGGCGTACCGTCCCGACCACCTGAGCCAGCCGGTGCTTGGCCAGGTCGTCGGCAAGTTCGTGCGCGGCCCGCTCGCCGAAGTGCAGGTGCAGTCGAAGCCGCGGCCTCGGCCCGGTCAAGTCGAGCCGCACCGAGAACGGCGAGTGCGGGCGCAGTGCCAGTCCGGGCACGACCAGCTTGACGACGGTGCGCTGCGGCGGGTGGGCCGGGTGCGCCAGCGGGCGCGGCACCTGCTCGAACTGCTGGGCCGCCTCGGCGTACGGCTGCCCGGGCATCTCGTACGCCGCCAGGTGGCCGAGCTCGGCACCGGGCAGCAGCTGGTAGTAGTGCGTCTCGGCGGTGACCGGCCACCCGCGGGAACCGGCGTCCAGCAGCCGGTCCTCCAGCGTCTCGCCGTCGGTGAGGATCACCGACCGGGCGAGGGAGCGGGTGATCTGCACCGGCCGGATCACGGTGTACTTCTTGTACCGGTAGTGCGGCCGGGCCGCGCGCGGGAACATGATCCAGATCCCGCGTTCGCCCTCCTCGGTCTCGCTCGCCTCGGTCAGCTCGGGGCGCAGCAACTCGGCCGGGAAGTGCCGGATCGCGGCGGCCTCGAACGCCTCCTGGATGGCGGCCTCCAGCAACAGCTCGTTGTCCAGCGACTCCGCGGGCATCGACAGCACCTCGCGGACGGCGTCCTCGGTGGCCGCAACCAGGGCCTCGGCGCCGAGCGCCGGATCGGACCGCTCGGCCTCCAGGCCGAGCAACCGCAGCCCGGCACTCGCGATGTGCTGCGACAGCGTCCGGGCCGCCGGCTCGCCGACCATGCCCTGGATCAGCTTGGCCAGCAGCTTGGCGATGAACCCGACCACCTTCGGCCGGCCGATGACCTTCACGCCGAGCTTGATCACCTTCATCGCGGCCATCACGACCGGGATGAACTCCTCCAGCTCGGCGGTCGGCGGCCGGGCCGGATCCGCGGCGATCAGCTGCTGGGTCAGTCGCTGCCGGCCGGCGTCCAGGGTGGCGTACGGTCCGGCCGCAGTGGTGGGCGCGGCCTCTGCCTCATACCGGGCCAGCAGCTGGTCGGCGGCGCCCTCGTGCCCGGTGAGCAGGACCTCCGCGAGCTGGGCGTCGAAGTCCTCGGCCAGGGTCTGTGCGGTCGGCTCGGCCGCCGCGGCTGCGGCCGGGGCTGCGGTGTCGGCGGTGGGGCTGTCCGGAGTGGGTGCGGTCGGCTCGGCGGGCTTGTCCGGTTTTGCCGCCTTGTCCGGCGACTTGCCGCCGAACCGGCCGCGCAGCTTCTCCGCGGCCGGGCGCTGATCCGGCGGGAGCTTGCCGATCGCGCGCTGCAGCACCCGGCTCAGCAGCGGTCGCACCAACTTGCGCAGTACGAGGAACAGCGGGCCGAGCGCCAGCTTGCCGAGCACCTTGCCGACGCCCTTGGCGACCTTGACGACCTTGCCGATCAGCTTGCCCACGAACTGCTCCTGGCCGTCCAGCGCCGACAGGCCGGCCACCGCCTCGATCTCGCCGTCGGCGAGCGACTCGACCGGCCGTTGCCCGAAGTGCATCTCGAGCTCGGCGAGCAGCCGGTCCGAGCGGTCCGCGACCGCCTCCATCCACTGCTCGGCCTCCGCGGCGGACAGCTGCATGCCCTGCTCGGACTCGCTCCAGGTTCCGGCTCCGCTCAGATGGCGGCCCGCGACCTCGTCGGCCAGCGCCTGCAGCGCGGGCACGAAGTCCTCGTCCTCGAACTCCGCCCGCAGCGCCTCGAAGGTCTCCGCCTCCAGTTGCGACTCGTCGTAGGACGCCAGCGCCTCGGCGAAGGGGGAGCTGATCATGGTCGTGGGCGCGACGTACGACTCCGCCTCGGTCGCCGGGTCGGACCCGGCCAGCCGAGCAGGCGCGAACGGGCTGGTCTCGTACGAGACGGTCATCGGTGCCTCCCGTGGCTCATCGCCCGAACCTAGGAAGCCACCGTCTGCGGCCGCGTCTGCGGCTGCGTCTGCGGTGCGTCTGCGGATCGTCGTGCCCGTCGGCGAGCTCGCTCAGCCAGCCCTCGACGATCCGGGCGGCCTGCGCCGGGTCGGACGCGGCAGCTCGATCCGTGTCGCCCGTGGCGTCGGTCCGCAGCAGCCGGACCCGCAGCCGGCCCGAGTCGACCCAGCCGCGCAGAACGAGCACGGACCATCGCGATTGTTGTGACATGCCCGACATGCTCGTCCGGCCCCGTCGCCGCCGCGTCTGCGCGGCCGTCTACGCGGGGTGGCCGACCTGCGCCACCCTGCACTCCGGACAGCCGGCCGGCGTCGACGTGTCCTGGTCACCAACCCGACACCCTGGCCGGTCGCCGAGATCATTCCCGCAACCCACCCTGAAACCCTTACTGAGCAGCCCAAACAGCAAAACGATCAAGGCTAGCCAGGGACCCTCGGCTCGGCGGTCGGATGGCCCAGCTCAGGTACCGTCAACGCTGGCGCGTGCCCGCGTGCCCGGCGCACCCTGCGGGCAGCCGGCCGGAACAGGAGGTGCGGCATGGCGGTCGAGCATGCCCTGCGGCTGTGCCTACTGGGCGGTTTCCAACTGCTGTTGAACGGCGGAGCGGAGCCGCTGCCGAGGCAAGCGCAGCGGCTGCTCGTCCTGCTGGCGCTGCGGTCGGTCGAGGCCCGGTCGGCGCTGGCCGGGACACTCTGGGCCGACGTCCGCGAGTCGCGGGCGCAGTCCAACCTGCGCAACGCCGTCTGGCGGGTCGGGCTGGTCAGCCGTACGGCGCTGCTGTGCTCCCGGCAGACTATCGAGCTGTCCCCGCGGCTGTCGGTGGACCTGCATGACTGCCGCGGCCGGGCCGCGGCGCTGGTATCCGGCGGGCCCCTGCAGGCGGTCGCGGACCTGATCGGCGTGCTCGACCGCGATCTGCTGCCGGCCTGGGACGAGTCGTGGATCGCATTGGAGCAGGAGCGGCAGCGCCAGCTCCGGCTGCATGCGCTGGAGGCGCTCAGCGCGCGGCTGTGCGCGGACGGCCGGCATCCGGAGGCGGTGGCCGCCGCGCTCGCCGCGGTCGGCGCCGAGCCGCTGCGCGAGTCCGCGCAGCGGGCGCTGATCGAGGCGCACTTGGCGGAGGGCAACGTGAGCGAGGCGATCCGGCAGTTCGAGTCCTACCGGCGACTGCTCGACGCCGAACTGGCCGTCGCGCCGGGCGAGCAGCTGCAGTTGCTGCTGCAGCGGGCGCTCGCCCGGCGCGGGGCCGAGGTGACTACAGCGTCATACCCAGCAGTCGCGACTCCTCCTCGGTGAACAGTCGCGCGACCGGATCAGGAGCCGGTTCCTTGGTGGTTCAGTTCGGCGCGGACCGCGGCGCGGGCTCGGTGCAGCCGGGACTTCATCGCGGCGGCGACGACCTGTTCCCCGGCCACGACGGCCTAGCCACGCGACCACCCACGACGCCGCAGGACAACCGGGCGGCTACCAACCACCAAGGCGACAGCCACGCCAGCAACGATCCAGACGGTCACGGAGACCTCCCTACACCGGTCCGACCGACCAGCACCCCGATAAGAGTGCTCACCCCGCCGGAAAGGATTCACGAATCCTTTCCGACTCCTGACCCCTCTGCGCTCAACATCCCGGTAGCCGTCGCCGAACTGCACCGCGGCTCCCTGGCCGACGACACAGCCGCCGCAACCGAGGCGATGAATGAACTCCCCGGGCCGGTCGTCGCTTGCGGCCACTCCTACGGTGGCATGGTCATCACCGGGCTGGACCCGGACCGGATCGCCCACCTCGTCTACCTGGCCGCGCCGATGCCGGACACCAGCGAGACCGCACTGGATCTGGTCGCGGCTCATCCGAGCGACCTGCTCACCAGCATCGTCGGCGACCTGGGCGCCACCACCACGATCGACCCGGCCAAGGCCGGCGATCTGTTCTACCCACAGCTCAGCAAGCAACAGCAGGCTCCATGAACTCGCCTGCTAGCAGCCTGCCATCGTGACTACGAGGCGGATCGCTCGCCCGTCCGCGATCAACGATGACGCTGCTGCGGCGATCCGGATCGTCAGGGGCTGCACCGGTTGTGTGGCGGGGACCGTCGCGAAGCCGACTGGCCCGTGACACGCCTGGCCCGCTTGCCGTCCGCGGCGGCCGGTAGCCGCGGGCGGTCGACGTCATCGAGGTGGGCGTGGATTTTCGATACGGTGGCCTCGACGTCCTCGGTGTGCTCCGTGCCCAGGCTGCCGAGGATGTCCAGGGCGTGCTGCCAGTGTTGGCGGGCCCGGTGGTGCTGGTTGAGGGCGTGGTTCGCGTGGGCGAGGCCGTCGTGGGCGCGGGCCTGATCTGCCGCCTGGGCCAGGTCCTTCGCGCACTGGAGCGCTTGCTCGTGGTAGGTGAGGGCGAGGTCGGGACGGCCCGTGGCGTGCTGCAGCCGGCCCATGCCGTGCAGCGCCTCGAACTGCCAGTTGCCGTTGCCAAGCTCACGGGCGAGGTCGAGAACCTGGTGGTAGCAGCCGGCGGCCTCGCTGTAGCGGCCCGATATCCGGTGCACGTCGCCGAGGCCCGTCAGCGCCTGTAGTTCTCCGGCGCGGTGCCCGATGTCCTGAGCGATCCGCAGGACCTGCTCGTAGTAGTCGCTGGACTGCTCGTAGCGGCCCAGCATCCGGTGAACGTGGCCCAGGCCGGCCAGCGCGTGCCGTTCGCCGAGGCGGTTGCCGGTCAGCTGAGCGATCCGCAGAGCCCGTCCGAGGTGGCCGACGGCCTGCTCATAGCGGCCTAGATACCAATCGACGTAGCCCAGGCCGGCCAGCACCATCGATTCTCCGCCGCGGTCGCCGATGTCTTCGGCGATCTTCAAAGCCCGGCAATAATGGTCGGTGGACTGTTCATAGCGGCCCAGACTTCGGTAGTTGTCGCCGAGACCGGTCAGAGCTTGCCGTTCGCCGCCGAGGTCGCCGATCTCCCGAGCGATCCGCAAGGCGCGTCCATAGTGGTCGGTGGACTGTTCGCAGCGGCCCAGGAACCAGAAGACGTCGCCGAGACCGATCTCCGCGTCGAGCTGGCCGCTGCTGTCGCCGATGTCCTGAGCGATCTGCAGAGCCTGCCGGTAGTGGCGGGCGGAGTGCTTGTGCCGGCCCATGATCCGGTCGACGTAGCCGAGACTGTTCAGCGCTTCCATCTCGGCCGGGTGGTTGCCGATGCGCCGGGCGAGGTCGAGGGCGTACTGATGCAGCGTTTCGGCCTCCCGGCTGCGGCCATGGGCACGCAGGTGACGGTCCAGAACGACCGCCAACTGCCAGGTGTGTTCCGGCGAACCATGCCGGCCGGCGTGGTACGCGACGGCGAGCAGGTTGGTGAGTTCGGTATCCAGCCACTGATCGGCCCGGCCCCGGTCGGACAGGGCAGGCGTGCGAATGCCGGCGGAGTTGGCCGTGGGGCGGTGCCGCTCGGAAGGGTAGGCGATGCCCATCGCCGTGGCCGCGGTGTGCTGGTAGTGATCCAGCAATCGATCCAGCGCCGCCCGCTGTTGCTCCTTGGTGTCCTCCCGGGCGGCGACGTCACTGGCATGCGCGCGGACCAGGTCGTGCAGCTGATACCGGCCGGGCACGGGCTCGGCCAGCAGGTGGTCGTCGACCAGCCCGTCCAGCAACCGCCGCACGCCCTCCAGGTCACCCTCGGCGAGGGCGGCCGCCGCATACTCGTCGACATCTGGACCGGGATGCAGCCCCAGCAACCGGTACAGCCGCCGAGCCGCCGGTGACAGGTATTCGTAGGTGAGGTGCAGCGTGGCGTGCACGCTGCGCTGGCCGTCATCGAGAGCGGACAGCCGCACGTCCACATCCCGCAGGCGTTCCAGCAGGTCGGCCACCGTCCACACCCGCCGATGCCGGAGGCGGGCGGCGGCGATGCGGATCGCCAGCGGCAACCGCCCACACAGCTGCACCACCTCGGCCGTCGGCTCCGGTGGGCCGGTGACCACTTCGGACCGGCTGGCGGTGTGCACAAACAACTCCACCGCGTCCGCCTCCGGCAGCGTGTCCAACGACAGCACGTTGCTGGCTTCCAGGCCGGTCAGGCGGCGCCGGCTCGTCACCAGCACCAGACACCCCGCCGCACCCGGCAGCAGCGGCTGCACCTGCGCCTCCGTGGCGGCGTTGTCCAGCACGATCAGCATCCGCCGGCCGGCCAGCACGCTACGCCACAAAGCGGCACGCTCGTCGAGCCCGGCCGGGTTCCGCTCGCCGGGCACACCGACGCCCCGCAGCAGCCGATCCAACGCATCGGCCGGCT
>Ga0307512_10004189_pt1 | contig 15973 bp, 11 predicted proteins | sample 14_EM_MG_FD_200267 | JGI IMG/M metagenome (GOLD analysis project Ga0307512, IMG submission 200267) | Populus trichocarpa ectomycorrhiza microbial communities from riparian zone in the Pacific Northwest, United States - 14_EM | ecosystem: Host-associated > Plants > Roots > Unclassified | place... | reverse complement strand
GGCCAGCTACAACGAGACGCTGCCCAGCCAGGGCTCCACGACGTGCAGCAGCGGCAACTACGCGCGTAAGCACAACCCGTGGTTCGGCTTCAGCAACGTACCGACGTCGTCCGCGAAGACCTTCGCCCAGTTCCCGGCCGACTACTCCACCCTCCCCGACGTCTCCTTCGTCGTCCCCAACCTGTGCAGCGACATGCACGACTGCTCGGTGTCGACGGGCGACACCTGGCTGAAGAACAACCTCAGCGCCTATGCCACCTGGGCCAAGACCCACAACAGCCTCCTCGTCGTCACCTTCGACGAGGACAACCGGCTGTCCGGCAACCGCATCGCGACGGTCCTGTACGGCCAGCCCGTCACCGCCGGGTCCAGCAGCTCCACCACCTACAACCACTACGACCTCCTGCGCACCCTGGAGGACTCCCAGGGCCTGACGACCCACGCGGGCAACGCGGCCTCCGCGGACGACATCACGGGGATCTGGGCCTCCTGAGATGTACGTAGCGGACAGCCGCGCAAGCACTCCTGAGGCGCCGGCGTCCGCGGACGGTGCCGTCCGGCCCCCGGCCGGGCGGCGCCGCACCGCGGTCGCCCCCACGGTCCTCGCGCTCGGCACGGTCAGCCTGATCACCGACGTGTCGTCGGAGATGGTGACGGCCGTCCTCCCTCTGTACCTGGTGGCGGGCCTGGGCCTGTCCCCGCTGGGCTTCGGGCTCCTGGACGGGATCTACAACGGTTTCTCGGCGCTCGTACGCCTGGTGGGCGGCCATCTCGCCGACCGGGGCGGCGGCCGCCACAAGTGGGTGGCCGGGCTGGGCTACGGCCTCTCGGCGGTCTGCAAGCCGCTGCTGCTGCTCGCGCACTCGCTGACCCCCATCGGCCTGATCCTGGCCGCCGACCGCACCGGCAAGGGCCTGCGCACGGCCCCGCGCGACGCGCTGATCTCCCTGTCGTCCACGCCCCGGACACGGGGCCGCGCCTTCGGAGTGCACCGCGCGATGGACACGGCGGGCGCGCTGCTCGGCCCGCTGGTGGCGTTCCTGATCCTGCGGGCGACCGTGGACGGCTACGACGCCGTGTTCACGGTGAGCTTCTGCGTGGCGGTGACCGGGGTAGTGGTGCTGGTGCTGTTCGTGCCGGGCTCCTCCTCGGCACCGGCGGTCGACAAGGCCGTACGCCCCACCCTGCGCGCCGCACTGGAGCTGCTGCGCCGTCGCGACCTGCGCCGCATCACGGTCTGCGCGCTGCTGCTGGGCCTGGCGACGGTCAGCGACTCCTTCGTCTATCTCCTCCTCCAGCACCGCCTGGGCGTCCCCGACCGCTGGTTCGCGCTGCTCCCGCTGGGCACGGCGGCGGCGTTCCTGCTGCTGGCGATACCGCTGGGCCGGCTCGCGGACCGGGTCGGCCGGTGGCGGGTGTTCCTGGCGGGCCACGGTGCGCTGCTGACGGCGTACGCACTCCTGCTCACGTCCTGGCACGGCGCTGCGCTGCCTTACGTCGTCCTGCTCCTGCACGGCTGCTTCTACGCGGCGACCGACGGCGTGCTGATGGCGACGGCCTCGGACAGCGTGCCCGAGGAGCTGCGCTCGTCTGGGCTGGCGGTGGTGCAGACCGGGCAGGCACTGGCCCGCTTCGTCTGCTCGCTGGGCTTCGGTGCCGCGTGGACCCTGTGGGGCGACCGTACGGCGCTGCTGGCGTCGACGGCGGCGCTGGCGCTGTGCGCGGCCGTGTCCCTTGTCCTCTTGCAACCTGCCGCCCGGGAGGCCGCGGCATGACCGTACGCAACCGCATCCTGATCCTGCTGTCGGCCGTGGTCGCTCTCGCGGCGGTCGGCGTGGCGTCGGTCCTGCACGCGTCGGCGCGCGCGGACCGCCGCAACCAGACGCAGCCGGGCGGCCCCCGCGTGACATCGGGCAGCGTCACCCTCACCACCCCCGGCCGCATGGTCTTCCGCAACATGGCCTGGGGCCCGCACCGCGACGAACTGACCACGGTCCCGGCATCGGACCCGTCGGGCCCGCGCACCGCCTCGGGCGTCAAGTGCCTGCGTTTCTACGCCGCTTCGGGCACCGGCGTGTGCCTGCAGGCGGTACACGGGGCGGTCTCGGACACGTACCGGGCACTGATCCTCGACGCGCATCTCAAGGAGAAGGCCCGCTACGACGTCCCCGGCATCCCCTCCCGCGCCCGTGTCTCCCCCACCGGCCGCTTCGCCGCCTGGACGGCGTTCGTCGGCGGCGACTCGTACGCGGGCACGAACTTCTCGACGCGCGCGGCGATCGTGGACGTCGGGACGGGGAAGCTGATCCCGTCCCTGGAGGCGTTCCGGATCGTGAAGGACGGCCACGACTACCGCGCGCCGGACGTGAACTTCTGGGGAGTGACCTTCGCGCGGGACGACCGCACGTTCTACGCGACGCTGGCGACGAAGGGGAAGACGTACCTGGTCCGGGGCGACCTGCGGACCCGCACGGTCACGACGGTGCACACGAACGTCGAGTGCCCGTCCCTCTCCCCCGACGGCACCCGCATCGCCTACAAGAAGCGGGTGCCGGGCCTCTCGAAGGACGCCCCGTGGCGGCTTTACGTCCTTGACCTGCGCACGATGCGCGAGACCCCGCTCGCGGAGACCCGCAGCGTCGACGACCAGGCGGTCTGGCGAGACTCACGGACGGTGGTCTACGCCCTGCCGGGCGACTACGGGGCGGACCTGTACGAGATGCCGGCCGACGGCACGGGAAAGCCGCGGCGCATCGGCACCGCGGCCGTGTCTCCCGCGTATCTGCGCTAGCGCAGCGGCGGTCGCGTCACTTGTTCTGGCCTCCCGGGGCGTGGCCCGCGGGGTTCTGGTTCTCGGTGTCCTGCGTAAGGCTGGACCCCGTGCACGACGGCTGCTGCCCACCGGGCTGGTGACCGCCGTTGTTGGTGCATGTCGTGTCCACCGGTTGGATCGCGGCAAAGGCGGCGGTCGAGCCGCCCAGGCCCAGTGCGCACACGGCGGCAACGGCGCCGACCGCCGTCGCCACCCGCTTCATCGTCAGTCCACTCGTCATTCCGCTCGGCCTCCCGTGTTCCAGGCCATGCGGCAGGGCGTTTCCGTTCTGTCGCGTCTCACCGGCCACGCTTCTCGCCCAAAGCGCACACGTCAAGACAGAATGCCCCTTTTGTGCGAAATGGGCCTCGGTTACAGCACCGGCAGATTCTTCCGCAGCTCGAAGGCGGTGACCTCGGAGCGGTACTCCTCCCACTCCTGGCGCTTGTTGCGCAGGAAGTGACGTCGGCACGGAGCGACCTCGCGCGATCGTCATCGGTGCAGCGCTCCCCAGCGATCGGGCGGCTGTCGTTGGTCGTTGTTGGGTGGTGTGGGCCGCCCTTCGACGGCCCAGAGACGGCCCGGCTCAAGCGGCACGGCAGATTTACAGTCCGCGTTGCTCTCGCTCGGAGACCTGCGCTTTTGTACCCGAGGGAACCCGTCATCCCACGCCCGCCCCACACAAGCCCCGCTGGCGCCATGGACTGGCCGATGTTCCTCAGACCGCTCTGCCACCGCCCGAAGGCCGACCTAACTCCGACGTTCCCGGCGCCTCGTCCGCCGCGACTAGTCCTCGTTCGCGTCTGCCCACCCGCGTCTTGGACACTTCGCATCCCGATAAGGGTCATCACTCGCGTAGTCGACGTACCCCCAGGGTTGCAGGTCGGAACTGGGACAACCGCAACGAGGGCAGGCGACCATCAAGCCCCACCCCAGGAAAGTACCTGTACTCCAGCCTCGTGACGGGGTAGCAGTCCTACTGCGGGTACCTGCCTGTCACCCGATCGTGCGGCAGACCCGACCGTTGAGCGATGCTAGGGCTTGTATCCAGGGAATCGGGATCCCGAAAAGCTTAGGACAGGCCTGCTCTTTACTCCGCTGGGTCGCCGCCTGCTTGGTGAGCTTGCCAGGCCTGCCCGTATGTCTCTCCACGTTCGGCGCGAGCCCAGCCGAGCCTGGAGTCGAGGTGGATCGCAGCAGTGAAGTCGATGATCGCTTGGTCAAAATGGCCAGCCTCACGGCGAACCTGACCGCGTTTGGCGAAGGCCCAGGCGTACTCGGAGTCGATGTCGATCGCGGCAGTGAAGTCCGCGATCGCTTCGTCCAAACGGCCAGCCAGGCGGTGCACCTCACCACGGTCAGCAAGCGCCCAGTCGAGGCTGGGGTCAAGGTCGATCGCGGCAGTGAGGTCGGCGATCGCTTCGTCCAGACGAGCAGCCTTGCGGTGCGCCTGACCGCGGGAGCCAAGCGCCCACACGTACTGAGAGTCAAGATCCAACGCGGCAGTGAAGTCCGCAATCGCTTCATCCAGACGACCAGCCTCACGATGCGACTCACCGCGGGAGCCAAGCGCCCACACGTACTGAGAGTCAAGATCCAACGCGGCAGTGAAGTCCGCAATCGCTTCATCCAGACGACCAGCCTCACGATGCACCTCACCACGTTGAGCGAGGGCCCAGGGGTACTGGGGCTGGAGGTCGATCATGGCAGTGAAGTCGTCGATTGCTTGGTCGAAACGGTCGGCCTCAAAGTGCGCTTGGGCACGCCGGGCAAGGGCAACTGCATCCTCAATGCCGACCACCGGCCCGACTGCCTTCTCCGGTGTTAAGGCTGCAGGGCGGGGCGGCTGTGGATACTCAGGAACAGGCTGGGGCGTTGGATTGGGAGAGCCATCCGGCGATGACGCTTGCGGTACGAAAGACCGCAAGCGGGTGACGGCAGCGCTGGAGACGCTTTTGCTGTCGTCGTCGGTGAGGTGGCGGATCACCTTCATGACACTGCTGCGTACGACGCCGTTCCCGATGCGGTGCAGGTAGGCGAGCCCGTCGAGCGCGGTGAGCCGGTCGGTTGCGATCGGGCTTGCAAGGGCGTTGGACAGATAGGTAGGCAGGGCCCAGTTGACGTTGCGGGCGATGCGGATGCGACCCTCAACGTTGTCTTGCTTCTTGGGTCGCTGCTGCGGCATTTCGTCTACGACCCGTTCGTAGACGTAGCTATACAGCTCGTCAAGAGTGATGTCGCCGTCGCCATCAAGGTCCGCAGTGCCGTCACGCAGGCCGTCCACTAGGTAGCGGGTGAACACCGACTGCACGGCCTTGCCGTGTACTTGGTTTCCTTCGAATGAGTACTGGGTCGCATCGGACGCCGTCAGCACGGTGCGGCCGTGGCCTTGGAAGCGCTCCAGTGCATGCACCGAGGTGTCGGATTTGGAGCTCCTATTAGCCGGGAACGCACCGCTGTAGCAGCAGTCGAGGATCAGTACCTTCTGTCGAGAGTTGCACCCTTCCATGGCTTGGTCGATCTGCTCCGCGGACAGCGCGGTGAACAGCAGCCCATCACGGCGAGTGTTGGCCATCGCCAGGTACAGCCGCCCACCATCGTCCTTGAGACCGTGACCTGTGAAGTAGAGGAGGCTGAGGTCGTCGCGGCGAGCATCGCGGTAGAAGTCTCCGATGGCCTCGCCAACGAGATAGTGCGGTTGGTTGATCAGGGTAGTGACTTCGAACCCGGCGATGTCCGGGTCCTTGAGCACCGTCGCGAGTGCCTCCGCGTCATGTGCCGGAGCGGTCAACTGCCGTAAGGCGCTGTCCTGGTACTCGAAGGTAGCGATGATCATCGCCAGTCGGCGAGCCATGTCTAGCTGCTGGTGTGGCGACGGATGTACGCGTCGATCAGAGCTTGGCGTTCAGCGTCCGAGGCCCGCTCAAGCTCGATCGTGTCGCCGTCGATGGTCAGCGAGACACGATGCTGCGCGGAGGATCTGCCCAGCCAATCGCGTACGGTCTCGATGAGCGCTGTGAACACGCCGCCGGAAGCGCTCAGCGCCACGACGACAGCCCCGAGAGTGACGGCATCGGCCCCCTTCGCCGCGCCAGGAGCCGGGACGCTGGGGCAAGTGAGAACCGTGTCAATGTCTAGATCGGCGATCTCGGCCCTCAATTGGCGAGTCACTCGTTCTCCCGCCTCCGCATCCAGCTCAGGATCGGGCACAACTACCAGCAGCACTTCCATTTCGTCGACGGCCCGCTGATCCTCGCGGCGTCTCGTCGAAGCATCATCGTGCATACGCCCCATCCCCCATGCCGAACCAATGCGAAGCCGTGGCCCTCATTGTGGCCCTAATCGGCCACGACGGCAGCCAGTTGGTGTCGCTTGCCAGCAGGCCTTGACCTCGTCAGCGAGCGCCCGGCGGGCTTGGTCCCGAGTGACGGCACGGCTGCGCTTTCCCGCCAACCAGCAGTCGCCGATGTGCACGAACACGGGCAGCTTCCTGCGGGTTGAGCCCTACCTCGACGGCCGGGGAGCCCTTGCAGCGAAACCTGCCCTGGTTGCCAACGCCCTTGACAAGCGGGGCAATCAGGTCGTCCCCGGCCCGGCGTCCACGATCAGGGTCGGCATCTGGCAGATCTTCAATGGCCACATTCGGCTCAGGAGAAACAGCGACAGTGATGCACGTACATCTAGCAAGCGACTAGGCCGCGATGACAAATGGGACGCGGCCCCGGCGTCGGGGTTCCAGCCGGGGCCATGCTCGGTCATGCATCTTCATGGTTGACGGAAATCCCAGCGTCGGCGCTGCACGGTGCCCTCGAGGGGAGACCGTCCGGCACAGCTGCGCAGCACAGCAAGACCCAGTCCCGTTCTGCTGGCGGCCACCCCGCCGCTTCGACGCGAATGCTGGAGCCACCGGGTAGTACCTCGACCCCAGCGCCGGGCGGGTGACGTTCCGGCAGTACGCCGAGAAATGGCTGAGTACGCAGACCACCGACATGACCACACGAGAGTCGGTCGACTCAGCGATTCGCGGCCACGCGATCCGCTACCTCGGACCGCGACCGCTCGGTTCCTTCAAGCCTGAACACATCCGGGATTGGCTGGCCGTACCCGCGTCGTCGTACCGACGTGTGATCTACAACAGCGTGTCGACCGTCCTGAATGCGGCTGTCGACGATGGTCACCTGACGAAGAATCCATGCCACGCGCAATCCGTTCGACCCCCTGCTGCGGGGGCGGGCCGGATCGTGCCATGGGGCGCTGAGCGCGTTTTCGCCGTACGGGCAGCACTGCCGGAGCGCTATCACGCGACAGTCGATCTCGGGGGCGGATGCGGACTCCGGCAAGGGGAGATCTTCGGACTTCCTGTCGAGGGGATCAACTTCGACTCGGGATGGCTGCATGTCGCCAATCAGGTGAAGGTGACAAAGGCGGGTCTCGTGTTCGCCCCACCGAAGCGGAACAAAGAGCGCGACATCCCCTTGCCCGCCCGCGTGGCGCACGTCCTCAAGCAGCACATGGACACGTTCTCACCTGTCGATGTCACCTTGCCGTGGCTCCGGCCGGACGGTCCACCTGTCACGAAGCGGCTGCTGTTCACCCGTCTCGATTGGGCAGGCGCGGTTCGTCGGACGGACTTCAACGATCGCTCATGGAAACCCGCCCTGGTCGCCGCTGGAATCATCCCCGCACCGAAGCTTGGTGAGCGCCATCAAGCCGCCCGCGAACACGGCATGCACGCGCTCAGGCACTTCTACGCTTCGGTCCTGCTGGACGCCGGCGAGAACGTCAAAGCGCTGAGCAACTACCTGGGGCACAACGATCCGGGGTTCACGATCCGGGTCTACACGCACCTCATGCCGAGCAGCGATACACGGGCCCGGAAGGCTGTCGACAGCCTGTATGGGGCCAGGGCACTATCTCTGACTCACGGTGCAAAGTAGCCGACACACCCACCGATGCTCCGCTTTCTCGTGGTCTGCGATTTCGTTGGGCCGAACAGGGCGAGGGAAGTCGAGCCAGGCCTCCCCTTCAATGAACGCGCGGGCAGGCTCGGAGCAGCGACTCCACTACCGAACGAGGCCGCGCGCTGAATGGACTAGCCCGGCTTTCCACCCTCGAAATCTCACCTATACCGTCCCAAAAGGACTCCAAGATGGCGAAAGGCATATTTCATGACACGATACGAAGGCACGAGTAGCGCGACCAAGTCCGGTGTGAGCAGCACCACCGATACGGGACAACCTGCTATCTCCGGCGTCTCAAACCGGAATGAGCTGGGGCTCCCCCTGGGCCCGGGGGTCCACGGGTCTGGACACAACGCGCCGGGGGTGTATGGAGATAGCACGGAATACCCGGGCGTCCACGGGCATAGTGTCGGCTCGATCGGAGTGCGGGGTACCGGAGGCGAGATCGGCGGGCGGTTCGAGGGCGAAGCCAATACAGGCGTCTGGGGAGAATCGGGTCGGGGCGTAGGCGGTACCTTCAAGGCTGGCGGGCGCGGCCAGATCCGCCTCATCCCTGAATCGACCGAGTTCTTCGACAGTGAGAACGGTCCTCTGCCGGTGCTGCCGGGGTCTTCCGACCCGGGGGAGCTCAGAGCGGTCGTAGATGACAACGGCAATTGCACCCTCTGGCTGTGCATCACTGCGGCCAGCGCTGGCGGGACCGGCGTAGCAGCTACAGGAGACCTCTTCCCAACCTGGGCGCAAGTGTCCGTGGGCACAACCGTGGTTGGTACCGCATTTTGAACCAGGTCACTTGAACAGAGATGGGAGTCCGTGGCTGCACGAGGGCGCCGATTCGGCGCCAGACGGCCCAGAGACGGCCCAGAGTGAGCGAAACGCGATGGGGCCGACGGTCCGTGACCGTCGACCCCATCTATCGAATCAGCAGGAAAACAGCTCTGACCTGCCCCTACAGCACCGGCAGGTTCTTCCGCAGCTCGAAGGCGGTGACCTCGGAGCGGTACTCCTCCCACTCCTGGCGCTTGTTGCGCAGGAAGAAGTCGAAGACGTGCTCGCCGAGGGTCTCGGCGAGCAGGTCGCTGCGCTCCATGAGCGTCAGGGACTCGCCGAGGTTCTGCGGGAGGGGTTCGATGCCCATCGCGCGGCGCTCGGCGTCCGAGAGGGCCCAGACGTCGTCCTCGGCGCCCGGCGGGAGTTCGTAGCCCTCCTCGATGCCCTTGAGGCCCGCGGCCAGCAGGACCGCGTAGGCCAGGTACGGGTTCGCGCCGGAGTCCAGGGAGCGGACCTCCACGCGCGCGGAGCCGGTCTTGCCGGGCTTGTACATCGGGACGCGGACCAGGGCCGAGCGGTTGTTGTGCCCCCAGCAGATGTAGGAGGGGGCCTCGCCGCCGGCGCCGGCGGTGCGCTCCGAGCCGCCCCAGATGCGCTTGTAGGAGTTCACCCACTGGTTGGTGACCGCCGAGATCTCCGCCGCGTGCTTGAGCAGACCTGCGATGAAGGAACGGCCGACCTTGGAGAGCTGGTACTCGGAGCCGGACTCGTAGAACGCGTTCCGGTCGCCCTCGAACAGGGACAGGTGCGTGTGCATGCCGCTGCCCGGGTGCTCGGAGAACGGCTTCGGCATGAACGTCGCCTGCACGCCCTGCTCCAGCGCCACCTGCTTCATGACCAGGCGGAACGTCATGATGTTGTCCGCGGTGGACAGCGCGTCGGCGTAGCGGAGGTCGATCTCCTGCTGGCCCGGGGCGCCCTCGTGGTGCGAGAACTCGACCGAGATGCCCATCGACTCCAGCATGGTGATCGCCTGGCGGCGGAAGTCCATGCCGATGTTCTGCGGGGTGTGGTCGAAGTAGCCGGAGTTGTCGGCCGGGGTCGGGCGCGTGCCGTCGAGCGGGCGGTCCTTCAGCAGGAAGAACTCGATCTCCGGGTGGGTGTAGAAGGTGAAGCCCAGGTCGGAGCCGCGGGTCAGGGCGCGCTTGAGGACATAGCGCGGGTCGGCGAAGGACGGGGAGCCGTCCGGCATGAGGATGTCGCAGAACATGCGGGCGGTACCGGGGGCCTCGGCGCGCCAGGGCAGGATCTGGAAGGTCGACGGGTCGGGCTTGGCGATCATGTCGGACTCGTAGACCCGGGCGAAACCCTCGATCGCCGAGCCGTCGAAGCCGATGCCCTCGTCGAAGGCCTGCTCGAGCTCGGCCGGGGCCACGGCGACGGACTTGAGGAAGCCCAGCACGTCCGTGAACCACAGCCGTACGAACCGGATGTCGCGCTCCTCCAACGTCCGGAGCACGAACTCCTGCTGCTTGTCCATCTTCCGCTTCCCCATCCTTGCTGGTCAGGCCGCCTGTCTCCGTGTCCCGCAGGAGGCGGTCGGGCACCTGAGCATCACACCACAACAGCATTTCATGCGCGTTGCGGACCATGATCGGCCGGCCGACTCCGGTCTGAACGCCTCACCAACGGCGGGTGTACTGCTCACCGCCCATATTGCCTGCTCGCACCGACATCCGTAATGGGAGGCCCGGGAGAAGGCAATCAGCGCCTCCGCAGGGGGGCGCCTTTCCTGTGCCCCGCCTGCGAAACGCCGCCCCTTCCCCACTACGATCAGGCGACCCGACCGTCCCTTTCTCCACCCCCCAGAAGGACACTGCCATGGGCTCCGCCAACAAGGGCACCAGCGCCGCACGCAAGGCGCGAATAGAGGAGATGCGGCGTGCCGAGCAGGCCCGCGAGCGCCGCAACCGGATCCTCGTGATCGCCGCGAGTGTGGTCGTCGTCGCCGGTCTGGTGGTCGGCGGTGTCTACGTCGTGAAGTCGCAGGACAGCAACAGCGACACGGCAGCGAGCGACTCGAAGACCTCCGGGCACTTCGTCACCGGCACGGACGGCGTGAAGACCTGGAAGGGCACGCTGACCCGCAACCACGTCACCAAGACCGTGCACTACCCGACGGAGCCTCCGGTCGGCGGTGACCACAACCAGGTCTGGATGAACTGCAACGGCGACGTCTACACCAAGGCGCTCAACAACATGAACGCCGTGCACTCGCTGGAGCACGGCGCGGTGTGGGTGACATACACGAGCAAGGCCAAGAAGGCGGACGTGGACGCGCTGGCGGCGAAGGTGAAGAAGACGCCGTACACGCTGATGAGCCTCGACGACAAGCAGAAGAACCCGATCATGCTCACCGCCTGGGCGCACCAGCGCACGGTGACGAGCGCGAGCGACCCGAACGTCGACAAGTTCTTCGAGGCCTACGTCCAGGGCAAGCAGACACCGGAGCCGGGCGCCGCGTGCACGGGCGGGCTGGCGCAGTGAGGAACGTCGGTCTGATCGCGGGGGCCGCGGCGGCGGTGCTCGTCGCGGCCGGCGCGATCACCTACGCGGTCGCCGAGGACGGCGGGTCGAGCGCGAGCACACCGTCGGCCGGCTCCGCGGACGCCGGGTTCGCACGGGACATGGCGGTGCATCACCAGCAGGCCGTCGAGATGTCGTACATCGTGCGCGACCGCACCAAGAACGAGGAAGTGCGGCGGCTCGCCTACGACATCGCCCAGACGCAGGCCAACCAGCGCGGCATGCTGCTGGGCTGGCTGGACCTGTGGGGGCTGCCGAAGGTGTCGGCGGACCCGCCGATGACCTGGATGGGCATGGGCGACATGGCCTCCGGCAAGGACGGCTCGCTGATGCCGGGCATGGCGACCAACACGGAGCTGAAGAAGCTCGGCACGCTGAGCGGCAAGCAGGCCGAGGTCTTCTATCTGCAGTTGATGACGGACCATCACAAGGGCGGCATCCACATGGCCGAGGGATGTGTCGCCAAGTGCGGGGTCGATGTGGAGAAGAACCTCGCACAGGGCATGGTCGACGCCCAGAAGTCGGAGATCGACCTGATGGCGGACATGCTCAAGGAACGCGGGGCGAAAGCGCGTTCATAACCCTCCAGTGAGAACGAAAGCCCCAAATCGCCCTGCCTGACGGTTCCTTGGGTTTCTCTTGGCTTTCGCATTCCCCTGGCATGAACGGTTCATCGAAAGAGTGGCCCCCATCGCTTGATCCATTCTCCGCGCCTCCGCCGCGGTGCGGGTCTACGCGGATCAAGCGACGACCGACCACATATGCGAAGAACCGCATCGCAGGGGGTTCTATGAGATCCAACCGCGCCAAACTGCGCGCCGTGAGCATGGCAGCGACACTGCCCATGGTCGCCGGTGCGCTGGCGCTCGGCATACCCGCGGCGCACGCCGCGGACAATCCCGGCCGGGACGCACTCGCGGGCACCAAGCCCGCGTGGGCGACGGCCAAGGCGGACAAGGGCGCCACATCGAACGGCGCCGATGTCTCCGCCCGGGTCTACTTCGCGGGCAAGGACGCCGACGGCCTCGCCGCCTACGCGAAGGCCGTGTCCGACCCGAGCTCGGCCGGGTACGGCAAGTACCTGAGCGCCAAGCAGGCGCAGGCCCGCTACGGTGCGACCAAGGCCCAGGTGGCCGCGGTCAAGTCGTGGCTGGCGTCCGCGGGCCTGAAGGTCACGGGCACCACGCAGCACTACGTCTCCGTCACCGGTGACGTGGCCGCCGCCGAGAAGGCGTTCGGCACTCAGCTGCACAACTACACCAAGGGCTCCAAGACGTACCGCGCGCCGTCGAAGACGGCCTCGGCACCCGACAGCCTCAACGGCGCCGTCCTGACCGTCACCGGCCTGGACAACGCGCCGCACAAGGCGAGCCACAACGACCAGCTGCCCGGTCCGGGGGCGGCGTTCAAGAACGCCGGGCCGTTCTCCTCGTACTACGGCTCGAACGTCGCGAAGACGCTGCCCGACGCGTACGGCAAGAAGATCCCGTACGCCGTCGAGGGCTACACCGGCAAGCAGCTGCGGGCCGCCTACGGTGCGGGCACGTACACGGGCAAGGGTGTCCGCGTCGCCATCACGGACGCGTACGCCTCCCCGACCATCGCCTTCGACGCGCAGACCTACGCGAAGAAGCACGGCGACGCGGCCTGGAAGACCGGCCAGCTGAGCCAGGTGCTGCCCAAGAACTACACGCACACCGGCGCCGACGAGTGCGACGCCTCCGGCTGGTACGGCGAGGAGACCCTCGACGTCGAGGCCGTGCACGCGGTGGCGCCGGACGCGAACGTCACGTACGTGGGCGGCGCGTCCTGCATGGACGACGACCTGCTCGACTCGCTCAGCAAGGTCGTCGACAACCACCTGGCCGACATCGTCTCCAACTCGTGGGGCGACATCGAGGCCAACCAGACGCCGGACCTCGCGGCCGCCTACGACCAGGTCTTCCAGTTCGGCGCGGTCGAGGGCATCGGCTTCTACTTCTCCTCCGGTGACAACGGCGACGAGGTCGCCAACACCGGTACGAAGCAGGTCGACACCCCGGCCAACTCGGCCTGGGTGACGGCGGTCGGCGGTACCTCGCTGGCGGTCGGCAAGGGCGACAAGTACCTGTGGGAGACCGGCTGGGGCACCGAGAAGGCCACGCTGTCCACGGACGGCAAGAGCTGGACCGGCTTCCCCGGCGCGTTCACCTCGGGTGCGGGCGGCGGCACCAGCAAGACGGTCGCCGAGCCCTTCTACCAGAAGGGTGTCGTCCCGGACACGCTCGCCAAGGCCAACAACGCGGCCGGCAACCGTGTCGTCCCGGACATCTCGGCGATCGCCGACCCCAACACCGGTTTCAAGGTCGGCCAGACGCAGACCTTCCCGGACGGGACGGAGCAGTACAGCGAGTACCGCATCGGCGGCACCTCGCTCGCCGCTCCGGTGATCGCGGCCGTCCAGGCCCTGGCCCAGGAGGCGGGCGGCGGCAAGGCGATCGGTTTCGCCAATCCGTCGATCTACTCCAAGTCCGGGTCGAAGGCCTACCACGACGTCACGGACAACCCGACGGGCTCCGGCCTGGCGGTCGCCCGGGTCGACTTCGTGAACGGCGTCGACGCGTCGGGTGGTCTGGCCACCTCGGTCCGTTCTCTCGGCAAGGACAGCTCGCTGTCGGCCGTGAAGGGCTACGACGACGTCACCGGCGTGGGCTCGCCCGCGAACGGCTACGTCGAGTCGTACAAGCGCCGCTGACGACGGCACCCTGCTGATGGGGTGGCGTGGGGTATCCAACACCCTGCGCCACCCCATCGCGTCGCTCTGACGATTACAGTGGACCCCGTGCCTCCACTGAACTTCTGGTCGATCTATCAGCACGGCTTCGCACGCGTCGCCGCGTGCACGGGCCACACCGTCATCGCGGACCCCCACGCCAACGCCGAAGCGGTCCTGCGCCACGCGCACCGGTGCGCCGAGGAGGGCGTCGCCGTCGCCGTCTTCCCGGAGCTGGGACTGTGCGGCTACTCGATCGAGGACCTGCTGCTGCAGGACGCGCTGCTCGACCAGGTCGAGGCGGCGCTCCAGGAGGTGGTGGCCGGGTCGGCCGAGCTGCTGCCGGTACTGGTCGTCGGCGCCCCGCTGCGCCATCGCAACCGGATCTACAACTGCGCGGTGATCGTGCACCGCGGCCGCGTCCTCGGTGTCGTGCCCAAGTCGTATCCCCCGAACTACCGGGAGTTCTACGAGCGCCGGCAGATCGCCGACGGTGCCGACGAGCGGGGCGGGTCGATCCAAGTCGGCGGCGAGAGCGTGCCGTTCGGCGTGGATCTGCTGTTCGCGGCCCAGGACGTCCCCTCTCTCGTGCTGCACGCGGAGATCTGCGAGGACATGTGGGTGCCGGTGCCGCCCAGCGCGGAGGCGGCCCTCGCCGGTGCGACCCTCCTGGTCAATCTCTCCGGCAGCCCGATCACGGTCGGACGGGCCGAGGACCGCAAGCTGCTGTGCCGCTCGGCGTCCGCCCGCTGCCTCGCCGCCTACGTCTACGCGGCGGCCGGCCTCGGCGAGTCCACCACCGACCTGTCCTGGGACGGCCAGGCCATGATCTACGAGAGCGGCACGCTGCTGGCCGAGACCGAGCGGTTCCCGCTCGGCGACGAGTACGCGGTGGCCGACGTGGACCTCGACCTGCTGCGGCAGGAACGGCAGCGGATGGGCACGTTCGACGACAACCGCCGTACGCACCGCGCGCGGACCGCCGACTTCCGGACGGTCACGTTCGAACTCGATCCACCGCTCACCGACCTGGGGCTGCGCCGGCGCCTTGAGCGCTTCCCGTTCGTGCCGGCCGACGCCGACCGCCTCGCCCTGGACTGCTACGAGGCGTACAACATCCAGGTCGAGGGCCTCCAGCAGCGGCTGGCTGCGATCGGCGGCTCGAAGGTGGTCATCGGGGTGTCCGGCGGCCTCGACTCCACACACGCGCTGATCGTCGCCGCCCGCGCGATGGACCGCGCGGGCCGCCCGCGCAGCGACATCCTGGCCTGGACCCTGCCCGGCTTCGCCACCAGCGACCACACCAAGGACAACGCCCACGCGCTGATGCGAGCCATCGGCGTCACGGCGGCCGAGCTGGACATCACGCCGACCGCGCGGCTGATGCTGAAGGAGATGGGCCACCCGTTCGCCTCCGGCGAGCCGGTGTACGACGTCACCTTCGAGAACGTGCAGGCCGGGTTGCGCACCGACTACCTGTTCCGGCTCGCCAACCAGCGCGGTGGCATCGTGCTCGGCACCGGTGACCTGTCGGAGCTGGCGCTCGGCTGGTCCACGTACGGCGTGGGCGACCAGATGAGCCACTACAACGTCAACTCCGGTGTGCCGAAGACACTGATCCAGCACCTGATCCGCTGGGTCATCAGCAGCGGCCAGTTCGACGAGGAGACCGGCAAGATCCTGGCCGCGATCCTCGACACGGAGATCAGCCCGGAGCTGGTGCCGGGTGAGGAGATGCAGTCCACCGAGTCGAAGATCGGGCCGTACGCGCTGCACGACTTCACGCTGTTTCATGTGCTGCGGTACGGCTTCCGGCCGTCGAAGATCGCCTTCCTGGCCTGGCACGCCTGGCACGACGCGAACGCCGGCGCCTGGCCGCCGGGCTTCCCCGAAACCAAGCGGGTGGCGTACGACCTGCCGGAGATCCGGCGCTGGCTGGAGGTCTTCTGCCGTCGCTTCTTCGCGTTCGCACAGTTCAAGCGCTCGGCGATGCCGAACGGGCCGAAGGTGTCGGCCGGGGGTTCACTCTCGCCGCGGGGTGACTGGCGGGCACCGTCCGACGGCTCGGCCACCGCCTGGCTGCGGGATCTT
>Ga0307512_10004188_pt1 | contig 15977 bp, 13 predicted proteins | sample 14_EM_MG_FD_200267 | JGI IMG/M metagenome (GOLD analysis project Ga0307512, IMG submission 200267) | Populus trichocarpa ectomycorrhiza microbial communities from riparian zone in the Pacific Northwest, United States - 14_EM | ecosystem: Host-associated > Plants > Roots > Unclassified | place... | reverse complement strand
GTCGGGCCGTTCGAGCACTACGTCATGGCCGCTGTCGACGGTCACCTCGGTCAGGTCGGCGCAGTCGGCGCGCATCGGCTCGGCGAGCCGCCCGGTGACCGTGTCGCACACCGGATCCCAGGCCGCGTGCACGAAGAGCACTGGCATCCGCAGCTTCCCGCCGTCCGGCGCCGTTCGCGCGTACGCCAGGTTCGCGTCGTCGTTGACGTACCAGGCGCCCGCGCCGCGGAATCCGGTGGCGGTGAACGCCTCGACGAAGGCCGCGAAGTCGCCGGCCGGCAGCATCGCCTCGTCCCGGGGCACCTGAGGCGCCCGGTGCGCCGCGCCGAACCAGCCGCCGTTCTCGCGGATCCGCGCCGCGCGCGCCGGCCGGTCGAGCAGGTCCGGGCGCCCGCGCCGCAAGAGCACCGCCAGCGACGCCGCGACGTCCGCCTCGAAATCCGCCGCGACCTGCTCGAACGCCTCGGTGTAGAAGCGGTAGTAGTCCCATTGTCCGGACGGGAAGCGCTCGGCCGGGTAGCGGTCGCGGTCCACCAGCGGCAGCAGGGTGGCCAGGCCGAAACCCGGCGCGAGGTACGGCACGCAGAGCCCGGCCACCGCGCGCACCCGGTCGGCGTGCTGGGCGGCGAGATTCCACACCACCGGCGCGCCCCAGTCGTGCCCGACCCAGACCGCCGGCGCCGCACCGAGCGCGTCGTGCAGCTCCAGCATGTCCCGCACGACCTCCGGCAGCGCGTAGGCCGACGGCGCGGCGGGCACGGACGAGCCGCCGTAGCCGCGCATGTCCGGCGCGACGCAGCGCCAGCCGAGGGCCGCGAAGTGCTCGACCTGCCGGCGCCAGGCGAGGCCCAGCTCGGGCCAGCCGTGCACAAAGATCATCAGGGGCCCGTCCGGCGGGCCGGCCTCGAGATAGGCGGTGCGGTGCCGGGCGGTCTGCAGAACGGGCATCCCGCCACGCTAGCGGCCCGCCGCATGTCAGGCGTACCTCAGAGGATTCACAGCTGGCTTTGCGCTCGGCCCAAGCGCGCACCAAGAGCATGGCGGGATGATGCTGCGGCACGTTCCGTCGGTACCCACCGGCGAACCCTGGCGGTCCCGTCCGCCGCTGTCCCGGGAGGCGATCGCCCGGCTGGTCCAGTTCGCCGGCGCGTTCGACCTCGCCACCAGCCTGCTGCCGCCGCGACACGGCCGGATGGCCGCGCTCGCCGAGTTCATGCCCGCGGCCGGGATGCTCTCCGCGCGCGCCGCCACCGACGCGGTGGGCCTGCTGCTCATCTACCTCGGCGCCGGCCTGCGCCGCGGCAAGCACCGGGCCTGGCAGGTCGCCGTCGTGCTGGCCGGCGCGGGGGTGGTGCTGCACGTGGCCAAGGGGCTCGACTACGACGCCGCGGCCGTCTCCGCCGCACTGCTGGTCATGCTGATCGCCGTCCGCGGCCGGTTCCAGGCGCTCGCCGATCCGCGCAACCGGTGGCGCGCCCTGCTGGCCCTGGTCGGCTTCGCCGCGGCCGGGATGCTGCTCGGCTTCGTCGAGATCGCCGTCCGGATGAACCGCCTCGACGGGCGTCCGGGCTGGACCAGCTGGGCCGAGGAGGCCGCGCTCGGGCTGATCGGCATCCCGGGCCCGCTGCGCTTCGTGCATCCGCTCGGCGCCGAGGCGGTCAGCTACACCACGGGCGCGTTCGGGCTGCTCGCCGTGGCGGTGGCCGTCGTTCTGCTGCTGCGGCCGGGGGACCGGCGGCCGGAACGTACCGAGGCCGACGACCGGAGGCTGCGCGAGCTGCTGGACCGGTACGGCTCCGCCGACTCGCTCGGCTACTTCGCGTTGCGTGGCGACAAGTCCCTGATCTGGGCGCCGTCCGCCAAGGCCGCGGTGGCGTACCGGGTGATCAACGGGGTGAGCCTGGCGTCCGGCGACCCGATCGGCGCGGAGCCGGCCTGGCCGGAGGCGATCTGCGCGTGGCTGGCCGACTGCACCGTGCACGGCTGGACGCCGGCCGTGCTGGGCTGCGGGAACGCGGGCGGGAAGGCGTACCGGAAAAGCGGTCTTGATGTGGTGGAACTGGGCGACGAGGCGGTACTCGACGTGGCCACCTTCAGCCTGCAGGGCCGGCCGATGCGGGGCGTACGCCAGGCCGTCAACCGGATCCAGCGGGCCGCCTACACCTGCCAGGTCGTCCGGCAGCGGGACCTGGCGCCGGACGCGCTGGCCGAGGCGGTCCGGGCCGCCGACGTCTTCCGCAACGGAGCCGTCGAGCGCGGCTTCTCGATGGCCCTGTCCCGGCTCGGCGACCCCTGCGACGGCGACTGCCTCTTCGTGATCTGCCGCGACGCCGACGGCCGGATCCGCGGGTTGCTGCAGTTCGTGCCGTGGGGCAGCGACGGGTTGTCGCTGGATCTGATGCGCGGCGACCGCACCGTCGACAACGGGCTCACCGAGTTCATGGTGGTCAGCGCCGTCGAGGCCGCGCCGGCGCTGGGCGTACGCCGGCTGTCGTTGAATTTCGCGGTGCTCCGCTCGGTCTTCGCCCGCGCCGAGGAGCTGGGCGCGGGCCCGGTGCTGCGGATCTGGCACCGGCTGCTGATGCTGGCGTCCCGGCTCTGGCAGATCGAGTCGCTGTACCGGGCCAACGCCAAGTACCGGCCGGCCTGGCAGCCCCGGTACCTGTGCTTCCCGACCGCCCGGGACCTGCCACGGATCGCAGTCGCGGCGCTGTCGGCCGAGGCGTTCCTGCCCGGCCGCCGGGCGCACCGCGAGCCGGCCCCGGTCCGCCGGCCCGTGCCGGGCCTGGCCTGATGACGCTCATCGGCGTACCGCTGATCGCCCTCGCCCTGATCGCGACGGCCGCGGCGATCGCCGCGACGACCCTGCTCTGGAGCCGGCCGGGCCGGTGGCGGCCGGTGCACCGCTCGGCCGGCGTGCTGCTCTGCGAAGTGCTGGTGGTGCTGTCGGCGGGCCTGATCGCCAACCGGCAGGAGGAGTTCTATCCGTCCTGGCAGGCGCTGGCCGGCGACACCGGCACCACCGCGACAACCCGGCCCCGGCCGGTCGGGCGCCTCGACACCGAGTTCGGCGCGGGCACGCTGAAAGCCGCGTGGCGCCCGGCCGGCTCGGCCGCCTGGCAGCTGGCCTCGACCGCCGAGGTGACGGTGCCGGCGAGCTATCCCACCTCCCAGGGTTCCTTCCCGGCGCTGGTCGCGCTCGGCGGCCGGCCCGCGCCGGACGGCCTGGTCCGGCTCAGCCTGCTGCCGACCCGGCGGACCAGCGCCGCCGCGCTGGCCGACCTGCCCGCGTTGCTCGGCACCGACCTGCGGGTCACCGGGCACGGCTGGGCGCTGCTGACCGCGCCCGCGTGGGCCGGCCTGGCCGCCCGGTTCGTCGCCGAGCACCCGGGCCGGTTCACCGCGCTGGCCGTGGTCGGCGCGCCACCGCCGGGATTCCACTGCCCGCCGGGCGTCGCCGTCGCGGTGGCCCGCCCGGCGTCCGAGCATGGCGCCCTGCCGCGTGGCGCAGCGGTGGCCCGCCCGGGATCCGGGCGCGGCGCCCTGCCGCGTGGCGCCGCCCAGCTGACCGGCTCCTGGGCCGCGGCGAGCGGCTGGGCCGCCCGGCAGACCCCGCCCACGCTGGCCGCGCCCGAGGTCCTGCCGACGGCGGCGGTCGCATGAGGCTCGACGGTCCCGCCCCGGTGCTGATCAGCGTGGCGGTCGTGCTGCTGGTGGCCGTGCTGCTGGGCCTCGCCTGGGACCGCGCGAACCGGTACGCGCGCACCGGCCTCGCGGTGCTCAGCGTGCTGGCCGTGTTCGCCGCGTCGGCGCTGGAACTGAACCGGCTGACCGAGACCTACCCGACCTGGTCCGCGATGTTCTCGCGGACCGCCGACCCGGCCTCGCCGATCGCCACCACGGCCGGACTGCACGTAGTGCACGGATCCGGCCGCCCGCTCGGGTCCGGCGGCCGGATCGTCGAGATCACCATCGCCGGCCGGCGGTCCGGCATGACCATGCCCGCGTACGTCTACCTGCCGGCCGGCTACGGCGAGCGGCACGAGCGGTATCCGGTGATCGAGGCGACCCACGGCTATCCCGGCTCGCCGAAGGCCTGGCTGCGGCGGCTCAACGCGCTCGGCTACCTGAACCAGGAGATCGCCGCGGGCCGGATGGCGCCGACCGTGGTGGTGTTTCCTTACCAGACGCCCCGGGCCCTGGTCGACACGGAGTGCACGAACCTGACCCGCGGGCCGCAGGCCGAGACCTACCTGACCCGGGACGTGCCCGCGGCGATCAAGGCCCGCTACCGGGTCCGCACGGACCGGGCGGCCTGGGGCCTGATCGGATATTCGGCCGGCGGCTTCTGCTCGACCAATCTGCTGCTGCGGCACCCGCATGAGTACGCGGCCGCGGCCAGCCTCTCCGGCTACGCCGAGGCGGGCATCGCGATCGGCGACGGCTCGCAGAACACCGGCAACAACCCGGCCTGGCGGCTGCGGCACCTGCCTCATCCGGCGGTCGGGCTCTATCTGGCGTACGCGAACGATGACAAGCACTCGCGCGTCGACAACCAGTTGCTGGCCCGCCTGGCCACGGCCCCGATCGCGGTGACCACGGCGGTCGTCGCGCACGGCGGGCACAGCGACGCGGTGTGGCGGGCGATGGAGGCACCGGCGTTCGACTGGCTGTCCTCCTGGCTGGCCCGGCCGGCCGTCGCGTGAAAGCGCCCCGGTTCGGCCTCGCGTCGGCTTGGCCGGCCGGCGTCGCCGAGCGTCAGTTCGGGGTGCTGCGCCGCCGTGCGTGGGCGTTGTTGCTGGCTTTTGTGCGTGCCCGCCCGCCTGGCCGCCGCGGGTCGGCGCTGTGGCTGGGTCTGGTCCTGGTGCTGGCGGGCTGCGCCGCGCCGGGCCCCGCGGCCGCCCCCGCACCCAGCCGGTCCGTGGCCCGGGAGCCGGCGCCCCGGGTCGTGACGTTCGGCGATTCGGTTCCGGCCGGCACCGCCTGCGGCTGCACCCCGTTCCCCGACCTGTACGCGAGCACGATCGGCGCAACCTCGGACAACCTGGCGGTGTCCGGCTACACCTCGCTCGACGTCCGGAACCAACTCGACACGTCACAGGCGCGGGCGGCCGTGCGCAGCGCGACGGTCGTCCTGGTGATGGCCGGCGCCAACGACCTCGCCGCCGCGTTCGACACCGACGGCGGCTCCTACGCGGAACCCGCCGCCCAGGTGCAGCAGAACATCACCGCCGTCGTCGCGGACGTGCACGCGCTGCGCCCGACGGCCACGCTGCTGATCTTCGGCTACTGGAATGTGGTCGAGGACGGCGACGTGGGCCGCGCGGACTACGGCGACGGCGGGGTGGCCGAGGCCGCCGCCGCGACGAAGTACTGCAATGACGCCCTGCGCAAGGCCGCGGCGGGCGCCATCTATGTCGACACGACGACGGCGGTCAAGGGCGACTCGGGCGAGGACGACCCGACCGGTCTGCTCGCCGGCGACGGGGACCACCCCAACGCGGCCGGGCACGCGGCCATCGCCGAGGCCGCCTACGCCGCGCTGCCCAACGGCTAGCGGCCGGACGATCTCGCCGCGGGTTGGGTTCGCGCGTTGGGCAGCGCTGAACCGAAGTGGGGCGATCCCCGGCTCGGAGGGCATCTGATCCGGATAAAGACGATTTATCGGGATCATCAGTTGTCCAATATCATCGACCTTGGTCGCGTTTCGCCCTCCTGAATAGCCCACCCGGGGGCGCCCAGTGACCAAGGTCGATGATATTGGCGTCCTCTGTCCTCTCAGGCCGGTGTCGCAGTCGGGACCGGCGACCCCAGGTCGGCCCCGATCACCGGCCCGGCCCGGTCCGCCGCCAGCCGTAGCCGTTTGACGTCGTGCACCGCCGCCGTCCACTGTGGGTCGTCGGGATAGCCCGAGTGCCCGTACGTCGGCGGGTAGGAGATGTCCCCGGCCGGCTTGGCGAACGCCGGGTCGAGCAGGCAGCGGTCGATCACGCCGTCGTCGAACACCGGCCCGCCGATCGGGTCGCTGCGCCGGTAGAGGTTGCGCCACGGCACCGCCGCCGGGTCGGGCCGGTCCCGGCCGCCGAGCAGGAACGCCTCGGTGTTGTGCAGCACCCGCTCGCCGAAGTACACCGGGAAGAACCGGGCGTACAGCCGGCGCAGCGGCGCGCCGTAGGTAAGCAGCGCGACCCGCTGGCTCTGCTCGAAGGTGAGCTGGTTGACCACCGCCGCGCCGATGATCGAGCCCTGCGAGTGGCAGGACAGGATGACCCGGTCGGTCGCGGTCAGGAACTCCACCCGGTTGAGCAACTCGGGGACGGCGCGCTCGGCATAGCAGGGCGGCGCGAGCGGATGCGCCGCGCGCGGCCAGAAGGTGCCCAGGTCCCAGATCACGCCGACGATCCGCCGGGTCCCGTCGTTCTGGTACGCCCGCCGGCCGAGGTAGAGCAGGCTGGCGGCGAACAGGCCGACGAGCCAGTCGCCGACGTTGGCCATCAGCCGCAGGAATCCGCTGTGGGTGAGCGCCGACCGGTCGAACAGGTAGCCCAGGGTGGCGGCGACAAGAAGCGCCACGGTGATCCCGACGAACCAGCCGGCCAGCCGGCGGAACGTGTCGTCGACCGTGGCGGTGGCCCAGGCCCGCGAGATGGCCGTCGACCGGTCGGCCGCGGCGGCGTGGGCGTCCGGGCCGGCGTCCGGCACCGGCAGCTCCGGCTGGTAGGCGGTCCGCACCTGCGGTAGCAGCTTGTGCTTCGCCGCGCGGCGGATGCTGACCCAGCCGCACAGGGCCAGGCTGAGCGCGGCGGCCGCGACGAAGACGGCAAGAGCGATGGCCCAGAAGTACGGCGGGGAGGTGACGAGCGAATCCGAGGCCACGACGCTCGACTTCGGCTTGCCGAGCAGGTGGGCCACGGCCAGCACCATGGCGCCCGCGTACGCGCCGGACATCGCCGAGCCGAAGAGCATCAGGACGGCGGTGGCGTAGCCGTGCCAGGCGGCCGGGGTCCGCGGGTCGGCGGACTCGCGGGATCGTCGGGGCCCCCGCATGGCGCGCAGCACGACGCACATCGCGACCAGGAAGACCACCTGGGCCAGGTAGCTGATGTGGATGGCGCCGGACAGCCAGGGCAGCGGGGTTCGCGGGTGGTCCGGCAGGCCGGCCGACTTGGGGACCGCCCAGGCGATCCAGCCCAGCGCCACGGCGTCCACGGCGACGGCCACCCACGGCAGCCGGGAGATCAGCGCGGTGCGCCGTTCATCGGCCGGCCGTGCGGCTCCGGTCGGCTCCGCAGCCGTGGACGGCTTCGACCCGGGCCGGTCGGACATGCTCGGCAGGCAGGCCAGAGCGACGCTGGCGAGGCCCAGCAGCAGCACGGCGGCGAGCAGCACCTGGGCGCCCACGATCGGCCAGCCGGGATCGGCGCCCGCGTGCAGCGACGGCCAGTCCCGGGCGAACGGGGCGAGCGCGAAGATGCCGACCAGCGCGAGCGCGCCGGTGATGTGCACGGCCCGCAGCCGGCGCACCGGCTTGGCGCTGTTCCACATGCGCCGGTTCTCCAGCGGCGAGCACTGCGGGCCGGTCCGCGGCGCGTCCGGAACCGGGGTGAACTCGGTGGCGCACCAGGTCTTGACGGCCAGCCGCCAGAGCAGTGCGATGACCGCCAGCGGCAGCGCGGCCGTCAGCGCGATCCGCCGGCCCGGGCTGTCCAGCCAGTCCCAGGAGAGGAAGACCAGCCAGGACGGGTCGCACGAGTTGCTCAGTGGCCGGTTGCATTGCCAGCCGGTGTAGTCCATCGACACGTTGACCGTGGCCATCACCAGCGTCGCCGTGATGGTCAGCGCGAACAGTCGCTGGATCAGCTCGCCGAAGTCGCGCAGCCGGCCCGGCCGGTCCGTGGGCCGGGCGTAGAAGGCGACGTTGACCAGCAGGAACGGGATCAGCAGCAGCCACAGCACGCGGAGCCGGCCGCCGGAGGTCAACCCGCCCCAGGAGTACGCCTCGAGGACGTCCTCGTCGTTGTCGGCCGAGACCGACTCGGCCTGCCAGACCCGGCGGTAGAAGCCGCTGGACGCGTCACCGGAGACCCGCCGGACGTTCGGGTGCCCGAGCATGCTCTCCGGCGGCGTGCCGGAGACGCCGTGCACGCGTAGCTCGACCCAGTCGCCGTTCTCGTGCCTGACATAACCGGCCATGTCGCTCTCCTGTCGATGATCCGGTCTATCATGGCCCTGACCAGGCAAGCAGTCATGGAACGGACATGCGGTAGGGGTATCTGCCGGGCCGTTGCTGCCTCTTCGGCCGCGTCGACGCGGGGTCGGCCTTGTTACGGCAAGTCGAGTTGGTAGAGCACGCAGCGATGCGTCGCGACGTACCCGAGCGTGTCGTTGATCCGGCGCATCGCGCCGTTGCTCTCCGCGGTGTCCGCGAGCAGCCCGGACAGCGCCGGATACCGCCGGCGGGCCCGGCGCACGGACTCGGCCTTCATCCAGCGGGCCAGGCCGCGCCCGCGGTGCTCGCCCAGCACGCCGGTGCCGTAGTGCTGGCCGTCCCCGGTGCCCGAGCCGGGCACGACCAGCTCGGTGAAGCCGACGATCTCGCCGGTCGCCTCGGCCACGACGGCGATCGTGTCGAGCAGTTCGCCGCGCTTCGCCACCGCCTCGACGACCCGGCGGACCCGGTCGACGTCCCACGGTTCGGATGGCATGTCGGCGTCCTCCGTCGGCATGTCGTCCATCGCCCGCCGGGACGCGGCGAACGAGACGGCGAGTTCGTCGGGGACGAGGCCGTCCCAGGCCACCAGCCGGTAGCCCGGCACGGGCCGGGCCACCGGCCGCGCCGCGGCGAGATCCAGCCGGGCGTACACCAGGGTCAGCACCCGGCGCAGGCCGCGGGCCGCGAGGAACGCGTCGCCGGGGGAGCCCACCACGACCGGAGTGCAGACCACCGAGCGCCGGCCCAGCCGCCGGGCCTCGGCGACCGCCGCCTCGAACAGCCGGGTGCCGACGCCCTGGCGCCGGGTCGCCGGGTGGACCTGGATCTCGAGTTCGGAGCCGAGGAACGCCGCGCCCACCGGGTACGCCTCGGCCGCGGAGGCGATCCAGGCCGGCCCGGTGATGTCGGACAGGGCGATGATGCGCATGGCCGGACATTGTCCGACATCGCTGCCCCGGCTCTCGCGCGGGGTTCCCGGGCCGCGATGTCGAGACGGCCCGGCCCGCTCCGACCCTGCGGTGTACGAACCACCGAACGAGGAGGACGAGAGCATGTCCAGGTACCTGTTGATCCAGAACTACGAGGGCGGCGTCTGCGACCAGCCGATGGGCACGTGGGAGCCCGCGGACGTCAAGGCGCACATCGACTTCCAGCTGACCTTGAACGCCGAGCTGACCGCGTCGGGGGAGCTGGTCGACGCGCAGGGCGTCGCGGCGGAGGCCCAGCGGGTCACCTCCGACGGGGTCGCGCGCACGATCGACGCCGGGCCGTTCGCCCAGCCGTTGCTGGCCGGCTTCCGGATCGTGGACGTGGAGTCGCCGGAGCGGGCCCTCGAGATCGCCGCGCGTAGCTCGGCGGCGCCCGGTCCGGCGGGGGTGCCCATGCAACTGCCGATCGAGGTGCGCGAGGTGATGGTCGCACCCTGATCAGAAGCGCCGGAGAGCGCTTTCTCACGGCAGCGGTTCCGGTACCGGGTCCGGACCGTCTGATCAGTCGAGAAAGCGCTCTCTTGTTCCGGAACTCTTAAGGGAAACTTAAGTCGATCGATGTCCGCTTGACCGGGATGTCCGCCGCGGGATTAAGTCAAAACTGTTAGGTGTCTTTCCTGTTCCGTCCCGTCCCCTGCGGAGTCCCCCATGCCCCACGCGCGCACCCGGCGCGCGGCGTTGGCGGCGTTCACGGCCCTGGTCGCGGTTGTCATGACCATCGGGTTCCGGTTCACCGCGCACGCCGCCACCGTCACGCCCACCGCCGCCGCAGCCTTCGTCCATCCCGGCGTGCTGCTCAGCCGGGCCCAGCTCGACTGGGTCAAGTCCCAGGTCAACGCGCAGGCCCAACCTCAGCTGAGCGCGTACAACCAGATGCTGGCCAGCAGCTACGCGTCGCTCTCGCGGACACCCAAGCCGCGGTCGAACGTCGAGTGCGGCTCGTACTCGAACCCGAACAACGGGTGCACCGACGAGCGCGAGGACGCGATCGCGGCGTACACCGACGCGCTGGCCTGGTATATCACCGGCAACTCGGCCTATGCGACCAAGGCGATCCAGCTGATGGACGCGTGGTCGGCGACGATCACCACGCACACCAACAGCAACGCACCGCTGCAGACCGGCTGGGCCGGCTCGGTGTGGCCGCGCGCCGCGGAGATCATCAAGTACACCTATTCGAGCTGGCCCAACTCCGCCCGGTTCGCCACCATGCTGCGCAACGTCTACCTGCCCATGGTCATCAACGGCAGCGCCAGCAACGGCAACTGGGAGCTGTCGATGATGGAGGCCGCCGTCGGCATCTCCGTCTTCCTCGACGACCGGACCAGCTACGACAAGGCGATCGCCAAGTTCCGGGCGCGTGCCGCCGCCTACATCTACATCACCGCGGACGGCGTCCGGCCGAAGTACCCGCCGACGGGCAGCGTCGACACGCCCAGCGAGCTGATCAGCTACTGGCATGGGCAGAGCACCTTCGTCGACGGCCTGGCCCAGGAGACCTGCCGCGACTTCGTGCACACCGGCTACGGCATCTCGGCGATCAGCCACGTCGCCGAGACCACCCGCGTGCAGGGCGCCGACCTCTGGCCCGAGCTGCAGGAGCGGGAACGCCAGGCGCTCGGCTTCCACACCAAGTTCGAGAACGGCACGGCGGTCCCGTCCAACATCTGCGGCGGCAGCGTCACCAAGGGCCTCGGCCCGGTCACCGAGGTGGCCTTCAACGCCCTGCACAACCGGCTCGGCATCGCCATGACCAACAGCCAGTCGTACACCGAACGGCTGCGCCCGCAGGGCACCAACAACCTATTCGTCGCGTGGGAGACCCTGACCCACGCCAACAACCCCGCCTGAGGTCGCGATGAAAACACGCTCCAAGATCCTCGCCCTCCTCGTACCTACCCTCATGATCACTGTGGTCGGCGTGGTCGGCGTGGTCGGCATGACCGCCGCCCAGGCGGCCAGCACCGGCACGCTGGTCAGCTCGGCCAACAGCAAATGCCTGGACGTCACCGGCGGCAGCACCGCCAACGGCAACCAGCCGCAGATGTGGACCTGCGCGACCGGCCCGAACCAGAGCTGGACGTTCGCCGACAACGGCTCGGTGCAGGCGCTCGGCAAGTGCCTCGACGTCGCGAACAACTCCACCGCCGACGGCGCCGTGGTGCACATGTGGGACTGCTACGACACGGTGGCCACCCAGAAGTGGACCCTCACCGCGGGCCACGACCTGGTCAACAACGCGGCGAACAAGTGCCTCGACATCAAGGACAACAACCTCGCCGACGGCGCGAAGCTCCAGCTGTGGACGTGCGGCGGCGGCGCCAACCAGAAGTGGACGTTCTCCGGTGGCAGCACGACCCCGACGACCCCGCCGGTGACGCCGACCACGGTGCCCCCGGGCACCGGCAACCCCGACCTCGGCCCGAACGTGTCCGTCTTCGACCCGTCGATGTCGAACGCCACCATCCAGAGCAAGCTCACCTCGGTCTTCAACCAGCAGGTGACCAACCAGTTCGGCGCCCAGCGGTACGCGCTGCTGTTCAAGCCGGGCACGTACAACGTGGACGCCAACGTCGGCTTCTACACCCAGGTCGCCGGCCTCGGGCTCACCCCGGACGCGGTGAACATCAACGGCCACGTACACGTCGAGGCCGACTGGTGGCCGGACGGCTCGCAGAACGCCACGCAGAACTTCTGGCGCTCGGCCGAGAACCTGTCGGTCACCCCGAGCGACGGCCTGGACCGCTGGTCGGTGTCGCAGGCGGCCCCGTACCGGCGCATGCACGTCCGCGGCAACCTGGCACTCTCCGACGGCGGCTGGTCGTCCGGCGGCTTCATCGCCGACAGCAAGATCGACGGTCAGATCCAGTCCGGCACGCAACAGCAGTTCCTCACCCGCAACTCGCAGATGGGCAGCTGGAACGGCCAGAACTGGAACATGGTCTTCGTCGGCAACCAGGGCCAGCCGGGCAACACCTTCCCGAGCCCGCCCTACACCGCGGTCGCGTCCACCCCGGTGATCCGGGAGAAGCCTTTCCTGTACGTCGACTCGGCGGGCGCCTACCAGGTCTTCGTCCCGGCGCTGCGGTCGAACAGCTCGGGCACCAGCTGGGCGAGCGGCACCCCGGCCGGCGAGAGCCTGCCGATCAGCACGTTCGCCGTGATCAAGCCCGGTGACACCGCGGCGACCATGAACGCGGCCCTGGCCGCGGGCAAGAACCTGCTGGTCACCCCGGGCGTCTACCACCTCAACCAGACGCTCAACGTGACCCGCGCCAACACGGTCGTGCTCGGCCTCGGCCTGGCCACCCTGATCCCGGACAACGGCATCACCGCGATGACCACGGCCGACGTGGACGGCATCAAGCTCGCCGGCCTGCTCTTCGACGCGGGCACCACCAACTCGCAGTTCCTCGCGCAGATCGGCCCGGTCGGCTCCTCGGCCAGCCACGCCGCCAACCCGACCTCGCTGTCCGACGTGTTCTTCCGGGTCGGCGGCGCCGCCGTCGGCAAGGCCACGGTCAGCTTGCAGATCAACAGCAACGACGTGATCGGCGACCACAGCTGGATCTGGCGAGCCGACCACGGCAGCGGCGTCGGATGGACCACCAACACCGCCCAGAACGGCCTGATCGTCAACGGCACGAACGTGACGTTCTACGGCCTCTTCGTCGAGCACTACCAGCAATACCAGACGATCTGGAACGGCAACGGCGGCCGCACGTACTTCTACCAGAACGAGATGCCCTACGACCCACCAAACCAGTCCGCGTACATGAACGGGGGTACGCAGGGCTGGGCGGCGTACAAGGTAGCGTCCACGGTGACCACGCATGAGGCGTGGGGGCTGGGTAGCTACTGCTTCTTCAACGCCAACAGTTCGGTGGTCAATGCCCGAGCCTTCGAGGTGCCGGTGACCTCGGGGGTGAAGTTCCACAACATGGTGACGGTGTCACTGGGCGGCGTAGGAACGATCTCCCACGTCATCAACAACACGGGCGACGCGGTAAACAGCGGCCACCAGGTGACAAACCTGGTCAGCGGCCCATAGCCGAACTCGAACGTCCGGCGGCACCGTCTTTTCGAGGCGGTGCCGCCGCCGTCACCGCCAAGGCCCGACCGACCAGTTCCGGCTTGATCGGCATCGCTGGGCCCGACCGCCGTGATCACCGGCCGACGGGCATGCCGATTTGCCGATGAGGCGACGCCGCGGAAATCAGCGCGTATAGGTGCAGGGTGGATCTGTTTCCCGGTCGGAATGCTCCGTACCCAAGGCGCCGGCGGCGATTCAGGGCGGGATTGTCCGGCAATTTTGTTGGGGTTCTCGGCGAGGATTCAGTAGATTGTCAGGAAGTGTCGGGATCGCTTTCCGTCGGGTGTTCTGGTCGTGGGATTGTTGGTCGGCGGCAGCGGGTTTCGTGCGTGTCGGGTCGTCGGAGGCCGGGTCGGTCGGCTCCGGTGTTCGTCTGCCCGGCCGGGGTGGGGCGGGCGTGGTGTTGCGACGTCGGCCCGTTCTTCGGCTGGCGCGTGGCCACGGCTGGGCGCCTGCTCGTGGGACAGGGTCGGTGCTGGGCGCCGACCGTGATTCGATTGCGCCGAGTATGGCTTCGCGGCTGTGTGCTCTGCGGCGCGTGGCGGGGCTTCTCGGTGGTCCTGGCCGGCCCGACCTGGCCGGCTCGACTGACCTGGCCGGCGAAGCGCAGGCCCGGCCACGGGTGCCGCGCCGCACGAGAAGCCGCGCGCTGCCCGCGGACAACTCATCCGCGATGCCCGACCGGTCGCCCTCGACGCCGACGCCCACCACCTCGAGATCCGCCGGCCAGCAACCAGCCTCGCGCTCACGAATCTGCCGCAACCGCTCGCTGTGACGGCGCTGCAAGCCCCACTCTCGATGACGCTCATGCGCACGCCGGAACTCGTCACGACTCGCAGAATAATTGCGAGCCCTGCTCCGATCCCGCATCCCCGCGAGATCGGCCCTGCTAAACAACTCCAGCTGCCGCACGCCAAAAATTATCCCGAACCCAATTCAAGATCGCATGCCCATATCCATGATCGGCAATACCAATTCTGCGACCAACGTCACTCCCACGACAAATTGACAACAAAAGACGCGATCACCTGGTCTGGCGGTGGTCGCCGGGCTGCCTCGACCGGGCGCGGTACCTTGGGTCGGGTGGGCACCGGATGGCTTGTCACTCTGACTGTCGTGTGGTTCCTCGCGGCGGCGGGCACCGGCTTGTGGTATCTGGCGATGATGAACGATCCGGCAGGGCAGAGCTTGCCGGACGGGGCCATGGGATGCCTTGCCGGCGGCGGCGCGATCCTGCTCATCTATGGCGTCCCGCTCTGGCTCGGGGTGGTCGCGCACCAGCGGGGTGCCAGTGGCTGGATCTGGCTGATCTACCTGCTGCCACACGTATTGACCGGCCTGTTCGCCACGGCCATCTTTGTCTCTGGAGTGCGCGCGGACCGGGCGTGGAAACGGGCCGGGATCAGGCCACCAGGTCGGCGACGCGAGTGAGCGCCGCCAGCGCGGGCCTGTCGAGATAGCTGACGTCCGGCAAGCCGGACGCGATCTGGACCCGGTGCAGAACCTGGGTGATCTTCGTGGTGCTGGCCGAGTTGGCGGAGTGGCCCTTCATGACGCCGATGTAGATAGGGTGACCCGCCAAGTCGATCCGCTCTAATGACCTCCTCTACCGGCCAGATCGCGTCGTCCTCACCCAGGTCATGGTCTGGCCGCGACTCGTCCGGCTGCCACTCGTCTGGCCGGCACTCGTCCGGCCGTGAAGGGGAACTGGATCCCGGCCGGCATGCGAGCCACGTCCACAAGAGCCGATGTCGAGGTTCGCCGGCTGCGTTGCCGAAGCCTGCATGGTCAATTGCTCGAACGTCCGGCGGCACCGCCTGCCAAGACGGTGCCGCCGTCGCTCGATCGGCCGGTGAAAGCGTCAGAGGCTGAGCAGTGCGAGGATCGCGTTCAACAGTGCGGCGATCTGCCCCAGCGGCAGACTGACGCCGTCGAGCAGGCCCACCACGGCGCACAGCAGATTGCCGAGCAGGTTGCCCGCGCCGGGGATGGCCGTGATGTCGAGCACGACGGTGTTGAGGTGCACGGCCAGGCCGAGCAGGTTGAGGTCCAGCGGGCCGAGCACCAAGTGCAGCACGGGGCAGACGAGCGCCGCGGCGTTCGCGGCCTGGGTCGCCGGGATCTGCACCGGCAGGGTGACGGTGGTGTCCGCAGTGCCGACCGTGGCGCCGGCCGCGTCGGTGAGCACGCTGTGCAGTGTGCCGGTGCCGACCAGCTTGCCGTTGCGCACGGCGAACCTGGTCGGGGTGAAGGTTCCGGTCACCGTGCCGCCGTTGGCGAACGTGCCGTTCACGGCGGATGTCATGGTGCCCGCCGTGGCGGCTGCAGTCGGGGCGGCCGCGGCCGGGGCAGCGACGGCCGGGCTGCCCACGGTGGCGACCGTGGCGAGTGCGAGGGTGCCGGCGAGGGCGAGCCTGGCGATCACTGATGTGCGCATTCCGAATTCCCTTCATCGACGTACTTCGTTGGGCCGTCGATGCTCTCGGCGCCGCACCGGAAACCGCAACGGATCCGAGCTGGATTCAAATAGCGGGAAGTGGACCTCGCGGCCCGATGTGTCAAGACATCCCATGATCTTTGATGTCAAGCAGCAGTCTGAAGATTTTCTTGGAGCGCGGGCCAGGCGGTGTTTTCGTCGTATTTGGTGCCGGTCTTGAGGCAGCCGTGCAGGATGCCGACGAGG
>Ga0307512_10004187_pt1 | contig 15977 bp, 16 predicted proteins | sample 14_EM_MG_FD_200267 | JGI IMG/M metagenome (GOLD analysis project Ga0307512, IMG submission 200267) | Populus trichocarpa ectomycorrhiza microbial communities from riparian zone in the Pacific Northwest, United States - 14_EM | ecosystem: Host-associated > Plants > Roots > Unclassified | place... | reverse complement strand
GCCTGATTAGTGCTTTTCTCTTAGTGATTCGCTCTTAGTGCTTGAGATGATTTCTTTATATATGTCTATCTTCTTCTCTCTCTGTACGATAGACAGTTCAATCAATCATCATCTTTCTCTCCCTCCTCTGATTGTCTCATCAATAATTACCTCGATGATCAACGTCTCTGGAGTTAAAAAGTTCTACTGATTTGTTGACGCCCTTGATGAATGTGGACGAGGATCTGTCAAGGAATTTGTGGGTCATTTACCGGTATTTTTCGGGGCGGTACATGAGTCCACGGTTAAGGTTTTCATCAGCAGCCGGACGGATCCGATAATTCAGAATGAAATCACCTGTTGCTCCGACTCGCTATACAGCATACAACTAAACGCGAATATAACAAGGGAAGATATTAACTCTGTGGTGAAGGAAAGACTGAGAAAACTGAGCCGAAACTTGATGTTGACCGAACAAGAGCGGACTGATCTCACGGAAGCATTTGTTCGCAGATCGGATAGCATATTCTTATGGGCTCTTTTGGCAATAACCGAGCTTGAGAAACCCCCGGGGGTTGACCACACAGCGCCTGAAGACAACCATCGAGACCTTGCCGTCTGGACTCGCTGCTTTATACGAGTCCATTTTACGAGATCTAGTGAAGGAGTGCCTGAACAAAGCAGAAGTATCCCTCGTTTGGCGGATTATTGCCTGGGTTGTCGGAGCCGCAAGACCAATGACCCTCTCCGAGCTCCGAAGTGCTATTGCAATTGACTTGCAAGATATATGTTTCGAGCAAACTAAGCAACGGATGGTTCGGAACATAGAGTACGAGGTTTAACGCATACTATTCCTAGAGATATTTGATCCTACAGCACGGCCGAATGATATCTCGCAGTTACTGTCACCTATTGAGGTCAAAGGTGATGCTCCTCAAATTACTATGACACCTTTTTCCACCGTCCGTCTTATTCATCAATCGGTCAAGGAATATTTACGCCAATGCCTGAACCATCTTGAGGACTTCGGACACCGGAACGAACTCAAATTGCCAAAATTCGGCCATGCGGATATGGCTGGTCTTTGTGTCACTTTCTTGAGATTCAACGACTTCAACAGTGGACTCTTAAGAACTTCTGGAGATTTAAGTACCTCACTTTCGGAAATTTTGAACAAATTTGAATGCTACGATCTATTGGAGTATGCTACTAGCTTTTGGGACTATCACCTCAGACAGGTGGAGCCCGACGAAGAACTCATGGCATTGGTTTGCAGTTTTTTATGCGATGCTCACGACAATCTTCGGTTTTGGAACTAAGTTGGCACATTTTTGACGTATGGGCAGTTAATCAACTACACCGCTCACTGTTCCGGTTTGCACATTGCTACCGCTCTGGGTATTGTGTCGGTTATTAAACATCTTATCAAAAGGGGGATGATGTTAATGCATTGGACTCTATTAAGCGGACGCCCTTATTCATAGCCAGTAGAATGGTACGCACCGATATTGATCAAATACTGCTAGACGCTGGAGTTAGTCCATCATATGGACTTCAGCACAGCCTCAGTGCTCTTCAATATAATGTACTAACCGCAAATTACGATACATTAAGAGGCTTACTCAACGATAGCGCTAATATCAACATAGTCGATGAGAATGGAAGGACATTTATCTTCTATGGTTGTGCTAGCGGCGACCTTACGGTGCTTACTATGCTTCTAAATGCGGGTGATGAGACAATCAAAGGAGGGAGAGAAAGATGATAATTGAACTGTCTATCGTACAGAGAGAGAAGAAGATAGACATATATACAGAAATCATCTCAAGCACTAAGAGCGAATCACTAAGAGAAAAGCACTAATCAGGCCCGAGGCTCGCAGGGAGATAGGCACCGCACCAAGCCCAAGGCTGGGGGGGAGATAGCTCCGTACCAAGCCCGCTAAGTCTCGTGCATGCCTTAGTCCCAATGGCCTGCGGGCTAAATCCCTTAGTCAACAGCGGGAGCAAACCTAGTGGTGACAGATCGATTCCGACGAGCTCCGCTCGATGTTGCGCTGAGGATGGAGATACGACTGCCAACCGCCAAGCAGATAGCGTCTATGGGAATCGATTGCGAAGCCGGCCAGGAGCTACTTTGTCATAGAAACCAAACAGTGAATTTCTTCAATAAATTAGAGTGCGATTCTTGTGGGAGAATATTATCCTGCTATTTCTACCATTTGCTAGGCCCACATCTTAAAAGCAGTGCCCCATTGCTAATTACGGATACAGATTGTTGTAGGTGCTCGGGCGACGATTACGATATATGCTTAGAATGCTGGAATTCTGGGGAACGGTGTTTGGACGAGGATCACCTCCCATCATTGCGAGTTATGGCTGGCGATATGATTTCGTGTGTGGAATATTCACCGTGGATAGCTGACATGAGCTTTACGACTACGACCACCACACCGCGGCACACCGCCAACGCGACCGCCCCAACGGCGACTTCGAGAAATCTCAACCCGTGAGAAGAGTATGGGACTTGATGAAGGAAGGAGCTGCGTGGGATATCTTCAGACGGTGAGTTCGCGAGTTATGGGTGCCCCGTGCAGGTCCAACTATCAATGTGGGTAATATTATTATGCAACTGTGATGTTCCGCTATTATGCTCTTTATTCATGGGATTTGACAAATTCTTAGGGTTTATGACATCGAGGGGGATACCTACATGCACTTGTGGCTTGGAAACCTCAAAGAGAAGGGGGGAAGTAGGTTCGCGACTTTGCTTTTGTTTCTTTGTGTTACAGGAGAAACGGGAAAGAAATATGTTACGTATTTGCCATGGCCGCATGCGGCCAAATGCAATATGATTACAAACAAACAAACAAACCTCAGAGAGAAGGACGATACAAGTTGAGCTATTTGCCTTCTGTACTTGGATATGGGTTTAAAAATCTGCAAAGGATCTGGAACAAAATCTACCTTAAGAAAAAATGGGGGAATTGTTAGATATTGGACAGCTACAGAAATCATCACGTGATTGTAAATGGTTGCAGTTCAAACAAACAATCTTGGGATTTGTGAGAGTGCAAAACATCCTATGACTTGCTAGTGTATTCCATTGTACCTCATAAAAGGGAGGGGTCGAGCACATAGAACTGAGAGAAATAAAAGAGAGATAAAGATTGATATGTTACAGTTACCATCGTGCCGTCGCATCCGTCATCCGGATCTTTCCTCTATCAAACTACCCCATCAACCTAGATCCAAACTCAAACAAACCCATCCCCACATGACTAATTACATCAATAACCTGCTTCAAAACCCCTCTCAGGGGATCACACTTCCCATGCAGCCGTTCCCTCGGACACTCTCCATTCGCATGCACCGTACATCCCACCTTCCCAAACTCCAGCTCCAGACATCCAAACGCGAACCGGGAGTCTATTGACGTATACATCGCATCCCCAATCTCCTCAATACTTCTCTCCTCCGTCTTAAACTCCTCCTTCGGCATCAAATCGATAGTAGAAAGTAACGTAACCATCATAACCAACATTTCCGCGTCACACTGCGACGGTTCTCCATCGCTCTGGCGGCAGTTCTCAAAATGCTCATACTGCGAGATCCAAACCGCACAGAGATCTCGGATCCGATCTCGGAGTTCTGTTTGCGCGGTGATGAACGCACCTGCAGGACAGCCACATCTTCCCCACAGGGGGTATGAACCTACGGATCACGCTGTCAGGTAGATTCGGATGCAGCACACTGTGCTTGCCAAAGAACCCCACCCCGTCCATCCTACCCTCAAGCAGCACCTTGGAAATCTTCCGAAAAAGCACCCGCTGCCGAAGCGCCACGCCACTAGTATCCAATTATGGTACTCATCCGGGCCCACACTTGGTTTCAGGTCCCGCACCCACCGCTCGGTGCACCAAGCCCTGTACACAACCAGCGCCTCGTAGAAATCGTATTTCTCAGCGAGGACTGCAATTTCGAGTAGTTCTTGGTAGGAGACGGCCTTGGGGGTGTCCGGGTGCCGGTGCAGGACTTGCAGAATGATAATCATTGCGTGCGCATCGTCTTCGTCTAGTGTGAGGGTGAATACGTCGCCGCCCAAAGCTGCGACCGAGAGCTGGAGGCCTTCGCAGAAGCGGGGGGAAAGCATGGCGCGGAATACGTGAGAGGAGGAGGTGAGGAAGTGTGAGGAGACTGTGGCAAGGGTTATGGTTCCTGAGTCGGAGATGAGTGAAAGGACCATGTCGCCGAGTGGGGTTAGTTCTAGTGTGGCGGGCAGGATAGAACGCAATTGGGTTGGAGGGGGCTGGACGGGATGGAGAGAGGGCCGGATGAGGGGCTTTGGGGGGTAACGGCAGGATCGGGGACGGGCTGGATAGGTTAGTACAAAACTGGCCGGAGGGAGAGAACGAACATAGATCGCAGCCACAAGCATCGGTGATGTTGTAGTGGCGGCGGCAGTATGAATTTCGGCTTGGTGCGGGGGCGGCGGGATCGTCGGAAACTGGTGTTGGCGAAGTATTGGGAACACCCCAGACGTTCTCAGCTGAGAAACCTTGAGGCGCTGACATTTGAGCTGTAGCTCATTCAGCGTTGAGAATGCTAACTGGTGGTTGTTTGGTTGCGGTAACTGCAGTGCCGATTCCTGATGATGGCTGGGAAAGTGCAGATGTCCGTCGGTAGGGGTAGAAATGGTGCGTTAATGTTTGTACAGACAGTCAGATCACAGCAAGCAAGGGGGCCTTTCAAATGAGGAGAGCTTAGCGGGGAAAACTCCAGTATTTTATAATTTAGAGTGGGGCTGATGCCACGTTATTATGGCATTTGTTGGGTCAAACTCAAACCTTTATCTCGACTCACGAGTCATGGAGCATCCGCTCGAAAGTTCATGAATGAGCTTACAAACGAGTTGGCGAGAGAAAGATTGGAACCAAACACAACAAAGCCTTTACAGGAAATCTGACTTTACAGCCGCCGCTCAGACTCCCATGGATGTGATAGGTGAGGTGTGTCAAATCCACGTGACATGCCCTAGCCCTTAATATATCAAGACGGATCAGGGTTCAACCTCTAAGACTCTGCGGACTAGACAATCAGTGATGCCAGCTAACTTTCGATCTTTTAGCAGGACTCCAGAGCAGTCTCCTCCTACTCTAACTCCGAGCCCATAAGGGCCGAGACCTCGCTAGTGACATCACATGTTATCTCACCTTCGGGCGCACGTGAGTCTGTTTACTAGTCGGAATACAGGCTAGCTCAGGGCGTCGCGAACTCTACTTAAGTACCCCACTTCTACCCCACTTTCAACAGAGTGCCCCGCCCACCGCATGAACTAACGCATATGCCGCTTCTTAATGCTGCTCAACGTAATTATCCCCTCATTCTCCACTCCCTTCTCCAACCATACACCTCTAACAAATGCAATGCCTACTACACCAGTCCCGACGAAAGCGACATCTACTACGGCTTGTACGGATGTCTTATCTATATCTTGCCTAAGTTTACCTTTTGGCGAGCGGTTGTTTCTACCAAACTCACCAAGGTACACCCTCCCTCCTGCGTGTTCCACAGCTCTTGACGGGTATAGTGGCTCTCGGATGTGCGACTCCTCGGCTACAAACAACAATCACCGCGCTATGTGGAGCTATTAGAATCCAAGCACTCAAATGCCTGAGCTCACTCCTCCTCTCCACACCCGAATTCGTGTACGACTTTGATGAGCCCTACGGGCGGCGACACACCTTTATCTCCTGGCTCAGCACCTGCCCTCAAGGCAAGACCTCGCTTTCGTCGGTGGCGGATCACCGTGCACGATAATTGTTAGACGATGCTATTTCTTGTGCTATAGCACGTTATTCCCCGGTAGCAGGATGCAATGGTGGCGCATGCTTGATATCATAGCTGGCCTTTAGGAACTACAAAGCTTTCAAAAGCCTTTAAAGCAAGCCGCATTTAATAACAGTATTCCCAGAAGTCTAGTCCAACCAACTACCTTTAGCATCAGTCGGTCTAGACCCATTCAGGAGATACCGGACAGCAAATATATACCCGGCTGGCAAAGATCTATGCTGTATAGTCCGGCCCAGGTCAGCTTTCTAGCCACCCTAGGCCTACCCATTCTGTAGGTCTGCCTCGACTACGATCAGATTTGGCCCGGACTTACTAAGATTGGCGGTCGTTACCTAAATACCGTCCTTTATTTTCATTTTTTCACATCAGCGTACATCCAATAGCAGAGAATCCCACTGCATACAGTATTAGCTGCAACTAAGAAGACAAAACAAAACTTTATTACGGGAAATTGGAGATGTGTGGATTTATCGTACTCTCTTTGCACCAAATTGGCGATAGGACCAAGGAGACACAACTTGGAACCTGCGACGCCGACAGCTCGGACCATGAGCACTAGATAGCACCCGCTGAGTATGGAATTATGAAAAACAAGAGGAAGATCTCGGGAACTGGAAATCTAGTTTCTCGGCGAGGGTTGGAGATAATTGGGTATGACAGACTTACTGGTGGGAAGATTGAAGACTAAAGTTACTAAACATCTTTTATCCTTACTCGCACCTATGTTAGCTATCATTCTGTGGCGGTGCAAAGATGCGATAAGAAAGGTTTGGGTCCGGAGATAGTGGAAGTAGAGAATGACCTTGCCTACGATCTTGCTTTTGGCGCTTCCTCTGGAAAATTCTAATTTCAGATATCGAACCTTGGGGGTGAGTTATTTGCGAACTGGATACCGGCGGAGCGTAGAGTTTGACAAGCATCAAGTGGTGATAGTTCTAGCGAAGGGAGCCAAGCTGCAGGTAGACGGCACCATCGACAGGTGGGTCCTCAAGCTTGTCGGTGACGCCGTGAAAGACACCCCCGTGTCAGACGTGAACGGCACATTCACCGACCTGCACGGAAGAGAGCTTCAATTCGGGCAACTGCCCACCCGGCGGCGAGGTGTTTGTATTTTCACTATCTCATCGCGATGTTCCGGATGCGCAAGCATGACCGCAAGTTTTACAGGCCAAAGAAGACGGGCGACCATACTGGCATCGAGACAGGTCCCGACCCGTTGGGTACCGGGGTTGGGGGTTAGGTGGAGGACAAACGCGATAAAGCAGATCCCCTTGGGGGCATATGGGAGATTGTGGAGATATGGAGTGGGCGAGACACCATTGAAGGATTAGGGTGGGAGGGAGTTGCGGGATGAGGTTTGGTTGTTGAGGTTTGTGGCAGGAAGACGGGATGCGGAAGAAAAGGGGAGAGTAGTGTGGCGGGCGATTAGATTATATCAAGTAGTGTATATCCATCCTGTTGAAAAGTTTTATAGTTTGCGACCCTCGTTTTCTTTTTCGTCCTAAATTGTAGGTGAAAATCGGCCGTGGTAAAGTAGAAGCGGTCACGGTAGTTGATAGTAATAGTCGCAATGATAAAGTATTCGTCTACTAGCCACTACAGACACGGTTCTCTTCATGCTCCACAGAAGAACCAAAGGTAACAGCGAGCCCATACAGCCCAACTGATATCATGTATAAAAGAACCGATTATCCAAAACGTGACTGTACGATGCTTGAAGATGCTCTCGTAACCCCTACGTGCTCCGTTTCCTTAGATTTATTGACTTCCTATCCAAGATGCTGATCAATTCTATCAGCTAATCGGGAATACGAAACTGCTCACCCTGACGTTGATCTAACCAATCCCGGGCCTGTACAGGATACAATAGATGACATCACATACACTAAGATATGCGGTTCATTGATACCCTCTACCAACACGACCTTGCGACATTACTAACAATGCCCCAAACCCTCCGACGATTTCTCCAGGCCAATCCAGTCTCCACGTTATCCTAAATTATAAGTTTCCGGTATATCTTTCCCACGGCACTTCCGCCACACCGCCTGCTCTAATCACCTCACCCAAATGAGATCAGCAAGTCCACCACAAACCTACTCCTCCAACCGTAGGTTCATAACACTCTTCTTCCTTCATGACCATATCGGTAACTCGGGCGGGAGCTGATCCAGCACACATCCCAGAGCATTTGTACACACCGAAATCTCACTCACCGTGTATGATCTCTTTCCCCTTTGCTTTAGAACCCTACTTAAGAACACACCCCTCTCCATCTCCTAAAACTGGGACTGCACCTGCCAAGCCTCACTTCCACAATCCAACGTCGTAGTTCCTATCTCCAACCTCATTCATCCGACCCATAAGGGTACGCCATCAGTCCGACTGAGTTATCCTAATACGTTGTTATTACAAGTTTTACGGGGTGAACGCGAGAATTAGAGAAGTCCTAGGATTACTATTCTCTCATTAAACCCTACTCCCCTTTGGAGGTTTATGTTGGGTTAGTTTACAGTGCCGAGCATAAAGATTCGTACGTCACGCGTCACAAAGGGCTGTCCGGTACGTAGAAACATCCATCTCATCACGCATCACAGCGACTTAGTCCGTAGTTGCTAAGGTACGTCAAATGGCTGTTCCAAAGGTGTGAGCAGTCTAGGGTTGAGAAACGGCGGCTGGTGGTTATTATTCATATAAGCATACTAGCACCGGTGGCGGCTTTGCCGCCCCCAGGATTCGAAACGTTGACCATGATGGACTTGTTACGATATCAGGCAGAGCGCCTAGACTTCTATTGTGTGTCCACCACTGTGTATCTTGATTTGGTGCCACTGTGTATCTGCCACTGTGTATCTGCCGCTGTGTATCTGCCGCTGTGTCTACTGTGTTGTATATCCACTACTGTATCTGCTGCTGTTCATCATCCACTGTGTATCCGCTGCTGTGTATCTGCCGTCGTGTATCCACCGCTGTGTATATCATGCTGTGTAGCTTACACTACTTCTGTATAACCGCCGCTGTGAATATGTATTCTGACCTAGTACTGTATATCTGGCTGTATATCTGTCACTGTATATATATCCTCCACTGTATATCTGCCACCGTGTCTGCTGTATTGTTGAGAGTGATTGAGTACAAAGAGAGATTGAATTATCTATCGTACAGAAGTGATTGTCTACCGAACAATCTAATGGCAGAATCCATGCCTTTATATGCCTAAGAAATTTGAAGTTCGCTGGAGATGGTAGAGTGGAACCAGCAGTGGCAAATGGCGGGTGGCGAGTGAAAATTTGTGAATGAGTCTACACAAATGACTCAGTGCATTAGCAAGCAGTCTTCAATCCTTTCTGGCAACTTCGATGGCGTTCTGAAAACTTGTAGGTCTTCGGGATAAATCCTGAGTCAACATGTGGATATCCGCTACTGTATATGCCACTGCCACATGCGCCACGTGGCAAGTTCACCCGACCAATGAGAATACTTTGAGCAGAAAAACCAAGTGAATTATATTAGTTGGTGGCGGCTTTACTGCCTCCTTCGGTAACAAAAGTATCCTAAACCACAAAACCCGCCAGCTCTCAGCCGGTTCATATTACGTCCAGCCAGCTGACAGCACGCCCGTCAAGATGGCATCCAGTCAGCGCAGAGTTAGCCCATCCAGATTACGTTCAGCCGGACGAGAGCCAGCCTGTAAAGCCAGCCAAGAGCTAGCCCGTGCAGATTGCGCCCAGCCAGCTGAGAGCCAGCCTGTGCAGATCGCATCCAGCTTGCCAAGAACCATCTCAGAGTGAGTATGACAGGGTTGTCTAGATTGTCTCTAGCCGGCCAAAAGTCAACCCGTCCAGATCACGTCTAGCCAGCCGAACCCATCCAAATTGTATCCAGCCCGTAGAGAGCAAGCCCATCTCGATTGGCTCCAGACATTTGAGAGCCAGCCTGTCCAGATCACGTCCAACTACCAGAGGGCCAGCACGTCCAGATTGCATCCAGCCAACACATCTAGATTGTGTGTAGCAAGTTGAGAGCCACCCTACCCAGATTGCGTCTAGCCAGCTCGGATTGCTGACCAATAGCAGTTGTGAGGGCCACACTCAAGCAAAGCGCCACAGTTCACTAATCATGACTGAAGAAGACCATCTGCCAACCAATGAACATTCTGTAATGTGCCACAGTAAGATGGTACGTACCACCATCAACCAATGAGAACGCTTCGAGCCGACAAACCATGTGTATATATATTAGATGGAATGTGTCTTTTTTGATTCTTATTGGTCAGAATTCTGTGGCTGAGTGGCTGAGTGGCTGATATGGCAAGTATAAACCACAAGAACTCAAATTAAAAACAACCCACCAATTTAAGTCTGCAAGTTGCACTCTGACAACAAAGTGTGATATATATGAAATGTATATAACTCTACCTGCTTTCACATCCCAGGTTGACATTCATGATATTTTTAATATTGGGTGAGTAGTTGTGGATTAATACCTTTATTGTAATGTTTTTTGACAGTAGTATGTGGAGAATTTGCAATGGAGTAAATTGGCAACTGGGAAGTGAAGTACGACCTATTTATGGATGTTTCATCCCTAGAATATGTTGTGATCGGAGCAAAACTTGGTGACATCATTGGATTTCAAATAATTCAAATAGCTGTACAGAAAGCTTCTTTTCAACTGACAATAATTGCTCTGGCCATAGAAATAGTACCAACTTACAGAGACTTGGAGAGATATACTAGTGGGCTTGGAACCTGTACAGTGGGTACACTGTAAAAGATGGAGTTGAGTCTAAACAGGGTGGTGGAAACATCCATAGCTTATCTCCACTGCTTATATCGGCACAGAAAGTCAGTAGGGGAATGGTGGTGCACAGGGATAACAGAGGTGGACTGGGTGATTGCAAGTGAATATATTTAGAAGACTCAGAAGTAAATAGGTACACCGAAAAAAATGACATTTTATAATGAATAATCCATAGAAAAGTAGTTTCTAGCATCCGAATCCATAGTATATTTGACAGATGGCAGTAAGAGCTCCTATCAACCTGCATGTTGAGTACATTACTATGATCTGCATACAATTTTGTTCGCTAAATACTATACATTATGCTGCATTCAACAATACAGCTGAATACACTTTATTACATGCTCCCAAGTAGGCTCTCAAGATGTTCTTATGTATACACCTGAGTACAATTTCAAGTATGCTTCCAATTATACTCAATCACACATTCCGAGTCTGCTTAACTCTATGCTCCCAGGTAAGCTCTCAAGATTCGTCCAAGTACACTCCAAGTATATTCCCAGGTATACCTCCAAGGATATTCTCAAGTACACTTCTGAGCATGCTGTCAACAACGTTCCTAATTGCACATGATGGTATACTCACAGCCATATATGCCCTTATGTATGCTCTCAAGATGCTCTCAAGAATACTTCCAAGCATGCTATCAAGTATGTTTCCAATTGCATGACATGATACACTCCCAACCTACTTGGCTCTATGCTTCCATGTTTACTCTCACGTGGTAAGACACTCCCAATTTCACCTGACTATATGCTCCCATATAGGCTTCTTGGTATTTAACTGAGAGACTTGAAGAGTTGCAGCCACCCGGCACGAGAAGGCAGATCATGGGTAGTAGATAGTGGAGGGCATATTGTGGCAAAAATCATAACGTCAATCAATATTAAAGTGTAAACCATATCTTGATTGTGCCCACCTGAATGAGATCTTGCAATGGCTCATAGTTACGGTATTGACAATCACAATTTTATATTCGGTACAAAAAGTGGAAAATTGGATCTTAGGACTCCGATGTTCTACCAAAATCTGCTGCCTGCAGCCTACAGATTGTAGATGTATGTGTGCACATTCAGTCCAGGGCTGATAGTGATGATGTCAATGCTATGATGACCATGCTGATGATAGCGATGATGATAGTATTGGAGATGGTGAACATAGTACCAGAAGCACTCGATCAAGTAGATTCAGTTTGTCAACATTCATGTAAAACCTTCCAACTACTCATAGATTTTCATCAGCCAAATGCATCGCGAGGAAAACTCAACTTCTCACGATGTTTGCATCTCTCAGCTGCAACTCTCAAGTATCGCGCTGTTATGCTGTCATCAAGCAGGCTCTGAAGGAAGCTATAAAACAGGCTTACAAGCAGAATATCAAGCAGGCTTTAGACTAGGCTTTGATAAGGTGTTCAAATGCCAGCAGGCTCTCCAGTGGACTCCATACTGCTATAACAGCCATGTAGTTAACACAGGTATACCTCCATCTCTGGCCACCAGTCTTATATAGTTTCACTCAATGGACTGTAGATGACGATAGACTGCACATTGTGCAGAGGTCCATGGGAAGCTTGCTATGAGTTGTGAATGTACACTGGTACACATAGTGCAGGCTATGGTCAATTTGTACTTTTGCTAATGTATCATTTTACCACACAATGAAATACACACTTTATTCATTCCAGCTCTTGGTTACATGTACTCATGTTGAGCTTTGTTGATCCATGCAATATGTGGGATTCCTCAAGGCTGCGTGTTCTGTCAAATCCTGTCACCATCTTCTTATGCTTCTTTAGCTAGAGCTGCTCCCTCCAGAATTCACTTACAACGCTGCAAGATGTATGGTGAAATGTTGAAGATAGGTCTTGAACCGTCTAGATCCACTGAGTCATGACTAAAAATCCTAGGGTATATCACTGGCAGTCGAGTAAGTCATAGAGCCTCACTCTTTGTGCTGCTGTGGTCTCAATTCTTTTCTCCATTCCTCTTCTGCACTATAGTGTCCCTCAACAGAAACAACCAAGAGAGTGGCTGGATAGTCTATTTAGTAGACTATTCACCTGGATACAGATAGTCATTGATGTGGAGGGTGGCATAGCACCATATATGTGGTATTTGGTAGAGAGACCAGGTGGTACATTCAACTTTTTTCCTTTGCACAAATCAAGTCATAGATGTCACTAGATTATCTTTACATGATCTAGCACAGTGAAATGGCTGCCAGGACTTGATATCATATCTGGAAGTGTGCCCAACTTTTCGTACACTCCAAGCACTTGACAGCCAGGGGTAAGGTATTCCTGGGATGATCTATCTCAGTACCTCCAAAGGGCGGCGAAGCCGCCACCGTAACTTGTATTATCAAAATATGGATGAGCACCTTTTAATAGATCATAATTTTCACGGCTTTTATGTAGAATGGCCGGGTGGTAAATCAATATTAGCAGAATGCCCAGGCGTTCAGAGTGATCTATAATGACCGTGCCCGGTTCTGAAATGGAGGTGCAATGTCTCGCAAATCTTTTCTTCGTGAACTTAAGGGTGTTGCATATAGACCTGACACGAGCTGACCGTAAGCGGGGCTGATGGCAAGGCACACGACTCTCCTGTATATACGTTCCGTACGGTGGGCACCCGTGACCGATCGCAACCTGGAGTTGTCCAAATCGCAACCCGGGGCCCGTTTGCGTTTGGGAAGCAAAATTGGGAACAAAATCACCATTTACCAGCACAGGTATCTACATCCAACAAGGTCAGTGTATTAATATCGTATAACTACAAGAAGGCGTGTGATATGCGGAGCTAGAGATGTTTGAAGAGTGATCTTAATATTCTATCTATTACTCAATGCTAAGTCGTATAAGCATATCTCATCACTTCTAGGTACGCATGTAATTCTTCAATTGATCGCATGATTCTGGAGCTAACGGCTGCCAGACATCTGAGATTAAAGTCATATTTTGGGTTACTGGGAGTGCTACACTGATAATCCAAGTGACAGAGTCAGGGAATGCACAGCGGTGGGTTGTATTTCTGTGTAGCTTAGATTAGCGGTCGCAGATGGGAGCCGGTTTGTGAACTGGATTACAAATTTTGCGAACTGGTCTCTGCAGTTCGCGAACCGCTGGGGTCGCCGATAGTACGGAACATATATCTCGCGTCTCTCTCCTTCTCTCTTCTCTATACATAAGTTCATACACGCACACGGTTCTCCCCATATTGCAACAAAGGGTGACTGCCCCAGTTTCAATCCCTCTCACCCACCACCCCTCAAGCTCAAGCTCCCCCCTCTCGTACTCGTACCCCAATTCAGAACAGCTGTCAACATACCATTTACAAAGGACAAGAGTTCACTTCCTTTGCTTCTTTTCAAAGAGGCAGTATATGAATGGGCGGTAGCTGAGAATTTCACTATCTGGATTGCGAAGTCCGATAAAGAGTGGGTGGTAGTTGTATGTTGTGATACGGAGTGGGTTTTCAAGATCAAACAGCATGCCAGCGATTATGCCCGGGTCTGTAGAAGTGCCCATAGTTGGTAGTATACTCCGGCGTTGTGAATTAGAAATGTAGAATATATTCAATTGATTAGTACACTGGCAGTAGCACATCACTTCTGGGAAAAGCTGTGATCACATGCTGAGCAGAAAGATCCAGTGAATTACCCGGGTCCGGTTATTATAGACCACTCTAAATACCCGGGCATTCTGCTAATATTGATTTACCACCCGGTCATTCTACATAAAAGCCGTAATTTTTGTGAATCTTTCATTACTAGGGAATCTCTGCCCTATCTTCTGTGCTTTGAAATCAGCGTCCAACCATGGTTCCTTAAGTAATCCCAAAACTCACCCAATACTGTCCGTTACAATCATAAATTTCATGTCACACTACCTCTGATTGACAATGAAAAGACGTCACAGAGGGGCGGATCTAAAGAAAAAAAAGCGTCACGGGCAGCAGCACGCCCGAACCATTATGCTCGGTACAGTGTATTGTAATATGACCTCAGCTCGGAACGGCAGATCCGTCTTAAAGGGACCCGAAAAGATGGCGTTGTACAAAAGATGGTACTGTATACTAATTGGTGGTAAATCGACCTTAACTATAGAACTCGGGTTCGAATTGAGACTTCACAATAGAGACAAGGAGTACATGCGCGGTGATAGGGGCCCAAACAACTGAGTAGATGCGTGAACACTTGTCAGGCCAGTACATCAAGTCGCATTTTGCGATAGCAGAGTATCCTCTGGAGGATACGAAATATAGTTGGGAAAACAGGTAGACCTATTCACGGACTTGTCGCAATAACAGGTAGGCAAGCCTCATCCGCTCTACAAACGATTAGGACACTCGCCTCATCTATTCTAACCCATCTGTTCTTGATTCACTGCGAGTCACATTTTATGATGGATACCTTTCCACTCAACTCGCGATCGCGCTGCTCAGTTGTTTTCGTGCGAGAATTCATCATTCGCTTTGCAGGGAGCCTGCATGTTGTTACTGCGCACGGATATTGAAAACATTCGACAATCCGGTCGGTGGGGATCCAATTACCCACTCCAAGCTGCAACAGTTCTCAAACGGCGACTAGGCCCACCGACTATCTATGTTAACACAGCTGCATTACTACATCACAAACGAATACACTATACAAGGTCTGGTGGCGGCTTCGCCGCCCTTACGGGATGTCAATTTGCTGAGCTATTCTCGAGGGGTGGCTAATTTGTGCCTTTGGAATAGGTTGGATCTGGGAAGTCCAGCTGGTATGGGTCGTAGTAGAGAGTATGGATTCGAGTATACTTGATGCACCTGAGGAGTCGAGTACACTTGGGGGTATGAGTTAAGTGCACCTAGAAGTATAGAGTTGAGTGCATGTGCAACACTTGAGTACAACTGAGTCGAGTGCAGCTGGTAGTCAACCATGGCTGGGAGTATAACGTACCAGAATTTTATGTCTATTGCATACTACACATGAAATTTGCATAACTGTCCTCTTTCATCTCCAAGTCTCCGAGTTATGCTACCTCAAATACTGAGTGATTGGTTGTGGGTAAACAGCATTTTTGCTATGTCTTTGTACAGCCACTCTAAGAATATTAGTCTTATTGTAAATCGGAGATGTGGTGAAAGGGGGGCCTGTGTGTGTGTTTTGTGTGGGGGAAACTTTGTGGTGGGGTGCAGGCGATTTTGGGTTGCAAATGTGCTACTGTAAGCTAGTACAGCCATCGGGAGCTTTAATCGGGAATTCGTGCGACTTTACCGTGCAAAGGAAAGTGTCGCCCACAAGAGGGAAGGTGCTGCATATGCATGTGTGAGATGATGGTGGGTTAGCTTTCTATTGGGC
>Ga0307512_10004186_pt1 | contig 15978 bp, 21 predicted proteins | sample 14_EM_MG_FD_200267 | JGI IMG/M metagenome (GOLD analysis project Ga0307512, IMG submission 200267) | Populus trichocarpa ectomycorrhiza microbial communities from riparian zone in the Pacific Northwest, United States - 14_EM | ecosystem: Host-associated > Plants > Roots > Unclassified | place... | reverse complement strand
TTCTTGTGCTCAACTCTACCATCACCTAAGAACACAAAGTTAAGTCATCCCACTCTATCTCTCCATGCCATAATCATGAGTTAACACCGAGTACAGCATACACCAAGTACAGCATCTTCCCAAGATCGACAGTCTCCCGCTCCCAGCCAGTTTCTCATCTCTCGGCGGATGTACTCAACTCTCTACATTCCCACAATTACAAGTTAACCAATGAATAGAGTATCAGCTGCTATCGCGCCTTCCTCCAAATCGACCGCCTCCAACTACTCCTCCAATCTCGCTCGATCATAGCCTGCAAGTGCATCTCCAAACTCGCTCGGTCACTGCCTCCCAGTGCATCTCCAAACTCGATTGATCACGGCTTCCATGTGCATCTCTGAGTTCACTCGATCTCGGCCTCCCAGTGCATCTCCAAACTCGCTCGATCACGGCCTCCAAGTGCATCTCTGAGTTCACTCCATCTGGGCCTCCGAGTGCATCTCCAAACTCAATCAATCTCGGCCTCCAAGTGCATCTCTGAGTTCACTCCATCTACGCCTCCAAGTGCATCTCCAAACTCGCACGATCACGGCCTCCCAGTGCATCCCCACACTCAATCAATGACGGACTCCAAAGATATCGTTAAAGAGCGATGGTGGGTGTACGGAGATACAGGGGTAACGGAGGTGGAATGAGCGACGGTGGGTGTATGGAGATACAGGGGTAACGGAGGTGGAATGAGCGACGGTGGGTGTACAGAGATACAGGGGTAACGGAGGTGGAATGAGCGACACGGAGTATATACTCGGGAGACCCCGGGGTAGATAGACAGCACCTCATTTTCATCTCATCTTGTCATACAACGAAAATACACACTCTATCTTTCCCAACTTTTGGTCTCACTCGCTCTGTCCGTGGATCCACGCCATTGCGTGGATCCTCATGGCTGGGTAGTATCATACCTTCTCACCTTGTCCCTACGCTCCTCGAGCTTAATGGAGAAGGAACGCGAGGAGAGATTTTCGCAGCGTCACCCATTGCATTGCAATCCCGATGCAAGCGTGTACCCAATGAACCCATTCCGACGTATGGTCACAGTTGGCCACAACGCCAGACTGTTTGTTTAAAATAGGAGACCGACAGAGCGAGAAGAAACAGCGAAATGGCGATCGGAGGGCGATATGCAACGCGACGCGTGGTATTGATGCCGGGCGCGGATTAATCCGCCACCGGGGTGTCTCTGACGGCTTTGAAGGAGCGCATCCACTCTGACAGAGCCATTCCGCCCGGACGGAAATATTTTTTGCTGATGGGCCAAACCTTGTATCACGCCGTCCATGTGATCGAACATGTCGTTGTACATTGTGATAATGTGATGCAATCTTGCTGTATGCCTCTTTGACTTCCGCAGGGTCCAATATCGAAATGGCATCAATACTCCCATGACATACTTCACAATGGTCCACCCATTTTGAGTTGTGAAAAGTGGCCGGTGATCAGTGTATTTTGGATTGTTCAGCCACTCGCATGTGAATTCCCGTAATCTGTAGGCGTGATTGACCAACTCCAGTGTTAGGTTCCACCGTGTCTTCACATCCAGAATGGGTAGTATCACGATGCGAACTTTGGCATTTTAGCAGTCAATGAACTCGTTCCGATGACCAGGTGTCAGCGTAATCCATACAGCAAGCATTCTCTGCTATATGAAGGTCAATTTCAGGACTTCCAAAATATCATAAAATACACACTTTCTCAATTATCGTGGCCAAACCTGGGTTCATGGCCGACACCTTATTGATTGTAGCATTGCCCTCTTTTCGAAGTCTTTGACTCCTCCCAATGTCTATGCTCTAATTCTCTCCAAATTGCCGATCATGCTCCTGGGCTTCCCAAGACTTGGTGCGGCCTTATACCCCAAGACTGATCATGAATTCACCTAAAGCCAGCTGGATGTTGTGCGCCACGCATGGTATGTGGGTCCTCAGAGCAGGCCACTGGATTGCAGAGGCCTCGATTGTCGATTGCAGCTCGCGTGTTATCGGGTAATTTGAGGAAGAATTATCAGTCATAATACCAAGCAAACGGCCGTCAGTAAGCTCAAAACGATAAAGCACGTTCTTTAAATTTAAGGCTAGCCTTGGTCCAGTATGATGGCCCTTCATCCGTCATCCATCATTAGCTTTTGAAACTGTAAAAGAACAGGCATTCAACCTCATCGAAAGCAAGTTGAACTTCACGTAATGCCCAGGTTCGATCCATATAGTAAGCAATGACAGACTTTATGGCTAATTTGTTCGGACATGTCGATCCGTCCACAGCTGAACTAACTTTTTTATGTGACGCCAATTGCTTTATAATTGCAGTCACTGTCAGTGCATAGTCCCTCCGGCAAATTTTGTTAATAGTCGTAGCGGACGGTAGCACTGGGTCATCGTGTAATACCTTATATGACTGTCGTAGCTCTAGATTAGATATAGCGTTCCATGGAATATTAGCCGAGACAAATCCTAACATGAGGTAGTGACTCCACGTGTCTTGGTGAAATTCGGAGGTTTCAAAGTTCTTACCTGCCAGTTTAGAACATTTGTCTGTCATTTCGGTCAATATGGATCAACCTGGATGTCAAACATAATCTTCCTCTGCGAACATACAATTGTGAATCCTCGACTTCCTTGCCTGTTCAGGATGGCCAATGCTGGTTAATCAATCGTCGAACTAGTCAATTCTGTAACCTCTGACTCTGTTAATTCTTTTAACTTTGTGATGTTTGCTTGTGCCAGAAAGTGTTTCCCCATTGAGCTGGTCCCACAATCTGATGGATGGCAAAGAACTTGATGACAAATGATTGATATGATGCCTGGGCTGCCGGTCTCCTCAATTCCGCATGGTAAGTAGAATCGCCACGAAGGCACATATCTAGAATCATTCCAAGCAATAGGCCCCTTCGAGCCTACGTTCATTGAAGCCCACCAAGCATCGATGACGATGTGTACAGTAAGGTCGCTCTAATCACAAATAAAGATACATTCATTTTTGGAAGAAATCATAACCTCCAGGAATGAGGTGTTTAAATTGTTTGAGTCAGACATGGCCGTAGGAATTAGGAATCCAGGTAATCCGACTCGAACGACTGCCAAAGGTAACCATACAGTAAAGCACACTGCGGGTTCTTAAATATTGACTCTACAGCTACAAGCAAAACAATCAGGTCTGTGAGACATTGCATGCATATTTGTGAAGTTGTATACAAGGACATATTGAAAAGACTATCCGCATAAGACTCAATTCTATAACAATGCGATGCAGTTCCTAGCTGGGTAGCTTACTGAGCCCCCATAAAAATTATTAACGCTCGGTGGGGGCTCAATTGTAAGAGGCAGAGGCGATATCGTCAGTAGCATTTTCGCCCGTAAAGGTAGCCGAAAAGTTGATTATGGGTTAACTCCTTTCTGTAGCCGTTAGAGTGTCCAAGATGCAAGACCAAAAATTGTTGATGCTCCGTTGACGCTCATTTTTAGGAGGTGTTGACGATATCGTCACAAGCATTATTGCCCATAAAGGCGGCCGATACATTCAGTATGAGTTGATGTCAATGCACCGCGCTTCGAGTGTCCATGAGGCAAGACCAAAGATCATTGACGCTCCATTGATGCTCATGTTTGGTAGGTGGTGGCAATATCGTTGCTGCGATTTCTCCCTATAAAGGCGGCCAAACCTTCGATTATAGCTTAATATCGAAGCGCAGCTGTTTGATTATCCAAGATGCAACAACAACAATCGTTGACGCTGTGTTGACGATCATTTTCAAGAGATAGTCACGATGTCGACGCTAGCATTGTTGGCCATAATGGCGGGCAATATTTTGATTTTGTGTTACAGCGACCATGTCTTCTGTTTGATCATTAGACTCACAAGACCAAAGATCGTTGATGCATCATTGACCTTCATTTTCAGGATTGGACAACGAGCATGTCACTATCCGTTTTGCCCATAACAATCACCAATACAATCGCTTTGGAAGGATGTGAGTATGCAGCTGTTTGTTTGCCGAAAATGTAAGACTAAAAACCATTGACGCTCTATTGACGCTCAACTTAATGACATACTGACAGTCAGTGGGTGCTCAACAATTGTATGTAAAAATGCATATAGTCATCGTTGGCAGCCAATGAATCGTTTCTATGTATAAACATGTGCATCCAAATGCTTCCAAGCCTCTCACTTTCTGATCTACACTTGACATATTATCCGAGTGATAAATGATGTTTGCTCATCATGTTCGAGCGCTTTCGGCCAGCAATTAACCGCATATATATCTGTACCCTAGGTTTTGATATATTTAGCCTGACTTCCTCACTGTTCCTCATCCAGCTCATTCTCCGCGATTTCCATGACTTACCATAAGCAATTTTCAACATCCCAACTATGTGCACCAGGTCTTTGCAGCGAGCTATGCAGTTGGATACATGATCGTATGCAGCGTGACGGTCGTCATTCATTCAGCGTAGTATTGCACATTGACCGCTGCATCCATGACTCGTATGACATCACTGACTTATATTTAGTTAGTCAGTTTCATCTGTAATTTAGTATTAATTGTCTCACTCAATCGTGACAGACAGGACGATATCACGTTCATTGGTCGTCAGTTGACGAGATTTGATGTCTAGAACATTAGCATGTCTATCCGACTGTTGCACATGCATAGACGAATTATCATGTCTGACAATCTGGTCACTAAGATCAAGTAAACGCTGACAGGTAGCAAAATAGGTACAGGTATCGCATTTCAAATTGATACATCGTGACAGATGCCAATTTCCGGATTCATTCCGCCTGTGACGCAGGAGCCGTCACCATCTTTTTGCCGGAATCCGATTTCTATCTGGTAATTGGCTTTGGATGCGATTTGCACGGGTTCAAGCTTACGTGTTCAACTTGCTGGGATTGCAGAATGTGTGACCAATTGGGCATCGGGGTGGGCGGGAGGGACGGAACGAGTTCGTATGTCTGCGGTTTCTGCGAACATAACCCCTATGACTACTCCCTGGTCGAGAAGTCACTTGCGGCATTTGCAATTTTCCAGGGACACGATCAAGATTCTCCAGAGGCTCACCAAATGTCATCACCAGAGATGACGCTGCGTCATCTGCCGTTTGAAATGGAACGACTGCCGGAACCTTCAATTCAGTCTTCCCGTACTTCTTCTCTCTCTCACGGAAGAAGTCAGCCGCGTCTCCCCAGCCTGGTTGCGTCAATTCGTCCAGGTTCATCTGCTTCTGCCAGAAATGCTCCATGCGCTACTGTACTGTTTCAGAGATTGTGCCCATCACCCACCTAGGTGCGTCAGCTTGGCCAAGCTTGCCCCCTGCAGGATCGTCTTCACCATCATCCTCATCTTCCACATCCTCCCCATCGTCGGAACTTGAAAGATCGCTCAGACTATCTCCCATCGCGTTCAACATCTCCTCAAATGTTGTTTAAGGCTTGGTGGTTGTCAATCCCACCTTTTCCGGATTTCTCATATCATCCTGCTTTTGTTCGATTGCTGTCTCTGCGTCGTCAACTAGCTTTCTTGCCGCTGTGGTCTCTCTTTCCACATGGTTCTCGATCCATTTCTCCTTCTCTTCGTTACTTAAGATGTGCGTTTCCTTTCATTTCCAAACGGCAAGCTTCTTTTGGATCACACGCTACGCAACTCTCCAAGGGCTCAGACCCAGTCTGCTTCCGAGCCGCTTTTGCCCTGATTAGCTTGATGACATTGTTGCGTGGAATGCTTTATCAATTTGCCATATTTGCCTGCCTGTAGTGGCGAAAGGCTCCTTTTCGGAACATTGACCATTGGATTGCGTGTTGACTTTGTTGATGGACGAGATGTTGGATGTTGCACGATATAGACCACATGAAGGCAAGCTGCGTCATTTATGTCAAGGTTGGTACTCTTAATCGACATGAACAAAGCAAAATCTGCATTTCGACTGTCATAACATTGGGAATAGCCATGCTAACCGTACATCATGACATGATGTTTAGCATCTGTATCACGTAAGATCCTAGGGATTTCTTGAAAAAAACATCACCGAATGTCTTTTCCGACGAGGGATGTACCGTTTTTATCAGACAACCACGAGATTTCGACGGTCGTTCACCGTCATTTATCCATGTAAGCAAAGACACAACATCGGACCGACTTGGTGTTAATCGCAGGATGGCTGGCAACCTGTGCAACCGGCAGCTATGCGCAACAGGAGTCATCTTGTGTAGAACGAGCAAGTTGGCTGTTACCCATGCCATTTTGACCTAAAGCTAACTATATGTTCCTCAGTACTTCCCACATCTGTTCGTGATCATCTTCCTCAGGACTTCCCACTTCCTTTCGTTATCATTATCTCTTCACTTCCACAGCAGCGACTCATGGCTCCACAAACACCTCCGTAAGTTGAGCATGGAACAGAATTGAGCAGAACGACGGGCACTTCTTCCAATACGCCGCCCGCTGATACCCACCTACAACGCAGACAGCACTTAGCTCACCGCGACGCTGCAAATGCAGCCACCAAAATCAGGACCCTGGACGCACAGTTAAACATTGTCCATAACACCAGAAGCAGCAAGAACAAGAGGATGCAGGTGATCGGATGTGAGTATAGTCAAATTGAGATAGACGACCCTCACCAAATGATGTAACATTCAGCTGGTGTACGTAGAGAGCTGCGTGACCAATTTCTGGCCACCCGTGATGGGAAACCTCCATGGTCGACCAAGGCATTTGTCTGCACAGCCTGCAAAATCGAACATCATGGTGTTGTCAGCTCTGCGATTTTTGAGGACGAATTCAGTGATAAGAATCCCAGAGAGTGGACCAAACAGGCTTCAACCACATTAGATGATGCTACGGAAGCGTATATGGTTGAGGTAATGGCCGAATCTAATATGTAGTTGCAGCAACTAATGTCCTTGTAGGTTTTGAACATGTCTGTGACTATGGCGAGGCAAGGAGGTCGGGTACAGCTAGAACAGTCTGACATGCACCTGGCTTTGAATATGGCCAAAATGGCCACAGGGGGGTTTTCGGGCGCTGCAATTGAGGAAACACAATTCCTGGTCAAGCAACATTGGGCGGAAGTCGGAGAAGAGAAGAAGCGGGGAGTTGAGTTTCCTCGGCATAAAAATGTGAAGGCTGCAATGGGAAGACACCCAGCTATGCTTTGGGAAAATCAGACGGATGGCTGCCTTCCATGCCACAATGGCACAGCACAGAATCCGCAGACACACTGGAGACGCAAAGGCACGGGTACCTCCACCAGAGCAACTGCGGCAGCCGACACCAGAACTGACACCACATCCACCCGAAATGACACCTGTTCCACCCAGTGACAATGAGGTAGTGGACTTATCAGAAATCGAAGGTGTGCCACCCGGATATGTGTATATACATACTCCTCTTCCCAGTGCTCAATTTTTCAATCATGATGCATCTGCCAAGGATTGCAAGTGTGGTAAAGATTTTGATCCTGATTTGCTGACTGATGAAGAAACATCCACTGGTTAGTACACTATCTGCTGCGTGGTAATGCAGCTGACATCCAATTTGCAGACAACAGCAGCCAATTGAGCAAACCTGACAGTGAAAATGACCATTGATCGAATGAAACGAGATTTTTGAGTGTATTATTATCTTCAATTAGCACACACTTTATAGTATATTTCAAAAGATACATTTATATGTATTATTAAAGAACAACGTTTTGATGAAGGAGAAAGTATATGAAGATGGTACAAAGGCTGCCAAAACACCATTAATGATATATTACGTGAAAATAAATGATAACATATTGTGGATACACCTATGGCAAAATGAGCGTCAACAGACTGTCAACGATTGGTGGTCGTGCATCATTGGTAAACTGCTTGGCGAACGGCTGAGACCATTCATAAATGCGGTATTGGCTGGCTGAATAGGCAAAAGAGCGAGCCTCAAGCTCCCCGCCCCATTGTGAAATTGAGCGTCAACGGAGCGTCAATGATTTTTGGTATTGTAAGTTGGGCAAGTCATAAGCGATATGGTTGTTCCTATATATGATCAAAGTATTGGCCGCCTTGATAGGGAAACACGATAGCGACACGCTCCGTGCCCCATCATGAAAATGGGCGTCAATGGAGCATGAACAATTTTTGACCTTTCATCATTGTTCATCAATGCGCGATGCATTCGTCATTGTGTATATATGATGTTCGGACAGTTTTTCTAGGCTAAAACGGTCATGAACTCTTCATTGCATCATTGTACATGAAATCAGTTGTTACTGTCTGGGAGGCTGTCGCGGGAATGTCGGTTGCTTATCTGCCTAGTAAGGTTGCCAATTCCTGCTCAATAGAGATTGGCAATCATGTGCCACATAGATTACCCAAGATTCGAGACCTTAAATCGTTGATGCTAATTTGACACTCATTTTCACGATGGGGCAGGGAGCGTGTCGCGTCTGCTCTTGCCTATAAAGGAGGCCAATATCTCAGTTATGACTAGCTGCAACCAATGCCCGCTCTGATTACCCAGGATGCAAGACCTAAAATCGTTGACCCTCCATTGACGCTCATTTCCAGGATGGGGCAGGGAGCGTTTGTCGACATATTTTGATCACAAAGGCGGCAAGTTCATCCAAAAAGGTCATCGACGTACCATCGTTGATATTTTACTATTCACAGTAAGATATTTGAATGTGAGCATAAATAGAACAACCCGTAATGCAAAACCGGAGATTGGGCCCGACAGGTCCGGGTAAACCAGGTGACACCCGCGGGTTGACAGGTATGGGGCCGCGTTTGGACTGCCCGAATGCAGCAGGTTGGCTTTTTGGACGGTTCTGGAACCAAGTAGGAACCATTTTCTGGTCCAAACCCGGACCGCTGGCGGGTCCCCCGTACCCGTTGCTAACACAAGATGTGACCTATAAAATTGTGAAACGAAGCTGTGGAAATTGCCAGTCGGAAGCTTGCCTCCCAAGGCCTGGCTACTTTCAACCCGATTCTGCGTGGCTCCTTAGAACATATGGTGCCTGCTGCAAATGTCGATGTTGCCTGTCTGTTGATCTTCGAAAGAATGAAATATAGTCTCGATGATGTTGCAATTCGACTGGAGCAACCACTATGTAAATTCCCTGTATAACTCTTCCACAGTAAGTTAGATGATAAAATGTTGCCTCTCTGCCCTGAAGGAAACGACATGAGCAATGAAGAAGCTGGAAGTCCTATGGCAGTTCAATTACAAACTCCTGGAAATCCTGAGTGATTCCAGCAGAAGAGAAAAATGGCTCCAATTAACACAGATTGCCAGCGAAATATCCAGGCATCCTTAGTTGGTGAAGAGGTGCTTCAATGAAGTGTTTGTCAACTGCCACATCATGTTAAGTCAAAACTCTCCAGCCAACAAGTGGTTTGCTTGTGGAGATTTCCTTAATGCAAAAATATTGTGACATCATTGCTACCCTCTGTTGGAAGATGACACCAAACATATAACTATAGGCTTGAAATAATAATGAGAGTTATTAATGCTGGATAATTATTGGACTGACATGGATGACAGCTGGCAAACTGATTGAGTTTGAACCATATCACTATGAGTACCACCCCTATCAATCAGACATTGGCACCATTCTTGGTACAGAGCAAGGTGCGTGTGCTGTCAGACCAACCGCCCAAGAATAGTGTTAGCAACGGGTCCGGGTATCCTGGCAGCAGTCCGGGTTTGGACCGCAGAAATGGGTCGGGTCACTTCCAGACCCGTCCAAAACCCCAACCAACTGACTCTGGATGGGCCAAACCTGGACCCATACCCGTCAACCCACAGGTTTCACTGGGGTTGGCTAGACCTGACCGTTCCAATCTCCGGTCCAGCATTTCGGGTTTGACATTTATGGTCGCATTCAAATATACTACTGATGATCATAAAATATGGACATTGGTACAACACAGTCCATTTTCGATGTATTGGCTGCCTTAATGATCAAGACAAAAAAACACAGGTGCCATACCACACCCCGAAAATGACTGTCAATGGAGCATCAACAATTGTTGGTCGTGTATCTTGGTCAATCTGAGGGTGCGCCAGGTCAAATACAGTCATAAACACAGTATTGCCTGCCTTTATCGCCCAAAAAGCCAGCGAAACGTTCCCTACCCCATCTTGAAAATTAGTGTCAATGGAGTGTCAACTATTTTGGGTCCTGCATCCTCGGTAATCTGAGTGGCGCTTGATCACACTCTTCCATAAACCAGGATATGGCAGCATTTATGGGCTGATATGTAGGGAATGTTGCCGCCACATCCTCCGGAACAGTAACAACTCATTTCATTTACAGAGCTACCACTAAGTATTACTGAGCCTTTTAGAGTACGAAAACAGTCAAAACCATGTATATAGACAATCACAGCCACATTGCACTGTAATTAACCATAATGGAAGGCCAACAATCATTGACACTCCGTTGATGCTCATTATCATGATGGGGCAGGGAGCATTTCACTTTCTCTTTTGCCTATAAAGGCAGCCAATACTTAGTTTATGACCATGTGCAATGTATCACCCCACAGATTACCCAAGATACATGACCAAGAATCGTTGACGCTCTGTTGATGCTCATTTTCATGATGGGGGAGGGATAGTTTTACTTTCTCTTTTGCCTATAAAGGCAGCCAATACTTTGTTTATGACGATTTGCAACCTATCGCCCCCAAGATTACTCAAGATACACGACCAAGAATCGTTGACGCTCCATTGACACTCATTTTCATGATGGGGCAGGGAGCGTTTTACATTCTCTTTTGCCAATAAAGGCAGCCAATACTTCGTTTATGACAATTTGGAATCTATCACCCACCAGATTACCCAAGATACATGACCAAGAATTGTTGACGCTCCTTTGACACTCATTTTGCCACGGGTGTATCCACAATATACAATCATTTGACTCGGCATAGTCTATCATTCACGTTGATTTGGCAGCCTTTCTATTACTTTCATTTTACTTTCTTCTTGATAACTATATTGTTCGTTAAAAATAGATATAAATATATCCTGTAAAATATACTTTACAGTATCCGCAAATTCAGGATAATAATAATCTCCAAAATGCCGTGCCATTCGATCAATGCTAGTCATCACTGCGAGGTTCGCTCGATAGGCCACTCTGCTCTTCAAAATGAATGTTAGCTGCATTACCACACAGCAGATAGTGTACTGACCGGTGGATGTTCCTCCATCAGGCAGCATATCTGGATCGAAATCTGTATTGTGCTTGCTATCCTGGGCAGATGTATCGAGGGTAAAAGATTCAGCAAACGGAAGAGATGTTTGTCAATACGCATGTCGGGCCAGCATATCGATGTGTTCGAGACGTTCAGCACCAGATCTGTTACCGGTTGAGGCAGGGGGTGTTCCGGGCAGACGCGGCGTCGGCTGTGGAGTCGGCTCTGGAGTCGGCTCTGGAGTCGGCTGTCAGCGTCGGTTGGGCGGAGGTGCACCTGTTCGATTGCATCTGCAGAGTGTCTGCAGATGGTTTGTGGTGCCATTATGGCAAGGAAGACATCCTGGTGTGTGGTTTTGACGAAGCATAGCCGGGTGTCTTTCTATTGCAACCTTCACCTTCTAATTCCCAGGAAACTCAACACCCCGTTTCTTCTCATCTCGGACCTCTACCCAATGTTTCTTGATCAGATATTGCATTTCCACTCTTCCGGCGCGCCAAAACCCTTCTTTGGCCATTTTGGCTACGTTGAAAGCCTGGCGCATGTCGGACTTTTCAAGCTGTACACGACCTCCCTGCGTTGCCATTGTAGCAGACATGTTGAACACCGACAAGAAATGAGTTGCTGCTTCAAACAATGAGATGTGGCTATTACGTCAACCATATATGCATCTGTAGCCTCCTAGAATGTGATTAAATCCTGTTTCATCCACTCTCTGGGATGCTTCTCAGGAAAGTCTTCAACGAAAATCCCAGAGCTTACACCATCGTGATGTTCTATTCCACGGACTGTCCGGACAAACGCCTGGGTCTACCATGGAGGCTTCCCGTTACGGGCAACGACAAAATGGTCATGTAGCACTTGGCCTACACCCTCGGAATGGTATACAGTTCAATGACAGCTGTTGACCACGGTATGGATAGACTCACATCCGACAACATTCTGCTTCCTATTCGTGCTGCTTCCAGTCTTACGGACGATTTTTAACTGGGAATCCTGGGTCAAATGTTAGGTGGTTTCATTGGCAGCGTCGCAGTGGACTAACTGGTGTCTAAGTTGTTGCTGTGTGCCAATATGTGACGTATTAAACGAAGTGCCTGCCAATCGGCTGGATTTGGATCTGCTCGGACCGGGCTGAGGTGGTTGTGTATCCATGATTTCCTGGTGTGGAGTAGGAGAGGAAGATGATAATGAAAAGAAGTGGGAAGTTTTGAGAATTATATAGTTAGCTTCATGTCAGAATGGAATAATTAGCTGCCAACAAGTTCGTTATACACAGGATGAATTCAGCTGCGTATAGCTGCAAGTTGCATGGGTTTCCCACAGCCCTGCGATGTGCAATATGTCGGTCCAATGTTGTACGGTTAGCCTAACTATTCCCGATTTATTGACAGTCAACAGGGAAGCTTTGCTTTGTTCTAGATGAGTAAACATACTAACGTTGACATAAAAGATGCAGCTTGCCTCCAGATTGCCCATATCTTGCAACATCCAACCTCTCGCCCAACAATGAAGTCAACGCAAACTACAATGGTCACTGCTCCGAAAGAGAACTTTTCGCCACTTCCAGCACGCAGATACCACAAATCAACACAGCTGTCTACCCAACGACGTCATCAAGCGAATGAAAGCAAGAGCGGCTGGGAGGCAGAAAGAGTCCGAGCCCTTGGGGCATTGCGTAGCTTGAGATCCAGAAAGAAGCTTGCGGCGGAGACACCATGAGAAACGCACTTCCTAAGCAATGAAGAGAAAGACAAATGGATTGAGGATTATGTCGAGAGAGAAACCGCTGAGGCAAGAAAGCGAGTTGAAGACCCAGAGGTAGCGGTTCAGCAAGAGCAGGAAGATATGAAGCATGCTGAAATCGCGGAATTGACAAACAGAGAGCCTGAAAGGTCTTTTGAGGAGATGATGTTTGGTATCGGAGACAGTCTGAATGATCTTGCAAGTTCTGATGATGGGGAGGATGGGGAAGATGAGGATGATGCAGAGACAGAGCAGGGCAAGCTGAGCGAAGATGATCAACCAGGTGGGGTGATGGGCACAATCACCAAAACGGTACAGCAGCGCATGGAGAGGTTTCGGCAGAAGCAGATGATGCTTGACAAATTGACACAACCGGGATGGCAGGATGCAGCCGACTACTTCCATTGAAGAGAAAACAGGTACAGCATATCTGAATGGAAGGGTCCGGCCGTCGTTCAACCCGAAAACGATGATTACGCCGTGGCACCTGCACCAACAACAATTGGAGAGCTTATGCAGGGTCTTCAGATTGTCCCCGGAAGATCGCAAATGCCAAAAGAAACTTCTCGCGGAAGATATAGTCATATCAGGCTACGGTCAGTGAAGCCGCAGTCAAACACGAGCATATCCGGTCTTGAGCCCACCGTAGCGCGCGATACGTCATCTTCGCTGAAAGTGAAGCCTGTCGAACCATCAAGCATTTACCCCTGCATAGAGCCTCCAGCTAATCACCATATAGGTTCCAGATTCACACACTAGCATGGTGACGGCTCCTGCGTTAGCGGAGGAATACCTACGCAAAGTGTAATTTTTGATGACATATCTTGGAGAAAAGTAAGTTGTTTACCAATTTTGTTACCTGTCAGCTTTTTCTTGATTTCAGTGACCATATTGTGAGACACAGTAATTCATCTGTGCATGTGCAAGGGTCGAACGCACCATGTGAAAGTGCTAGAATCGCAATGACATGGAAAAACAGTGAAATTGTTCGATTTCTATCTGGAAGTGACTGTTAAGCCACAAAGGAACAGCTGTTGTACGGTGTCCGGTGTCCTGTGTCCTGAATCTCTCTTTTGACCTAAACTCACTGACTCTCTCGCTAAGTCTAATTGACACGTACACAAGAACTAAAGTGCATGCGGCTCCGCCGCGCTCAACCCTAAACCAACCCACGTGATGACCGCACTCAAATCCGTCCCCACACTCCTCCAGGGCGGTATCACGACCGTAAGACTAATCCACAAAGAAAGCAAAGATAGAGCTTGCCTGAAGCTCCTCCCAAATGACCAACCGTGCCTGGAGCTCCTCCGAAACTCCTCCGAAACTCCTCCGAAGCAATCATCCTCTTGCTCGATATCTCTTTCGTGCAACCTTCACATCCAGCCGCTTCACATCTAGTCGGAATAACCCTCCAATCTGGCGTGCCACGCCCACAAGATTTCCTCGACCAGTACTCTCAGCGGGCGCTTTGTCGTATATCTTGATCCCATAGCCGTTGACAGGCACAATCTGCAACCCTCGATCCATAAGCCGCGATTGTGACAGTGAGTTGTGTGCTCCTTTGACATGCAAGACATTTCTCACAACAACCTCATGTTTTCGGCCTCCTGGCAATCGAAGTCTCAGTCGTACATCTCCATGTCCGATGGCCTTGCCTGCTACTCTTCCAGCAAAATCGCCGATCTCTCGCTCTTCTCTCTTGGTATACTCTGTGTACCGTTCGAACTTTCGCCGATCACCGCAAATGTGAGAAGTGGTGGCACAATCCAAGTACCAGCTCTCCTTCGATGGGCTCTCTCTGTTCGTAACTGTCATCCAATAGTTCTCAATTGATGTCGTTATCGTCGCTGCCGTGGCCGCAGTCTCTGTCGGTGCTGCGCTCTCCATTGGTGCCGCGCTCTCCATTGGTGCCGTGCTTGGACAATACCGCGCAATGTGCCCCACCTTATGGCATCTGTAGCACTCCTGAGTACGCCTGCGGCGATGCTTCTCACTCTCCGAACTACTACCATCGCTCTCACTGCCACTACCAGACTTCCGAGAGTGCTTTGAATTCCGCTTCTCACTCTTCGTCCGCAACTTTGAGAACATGGCTGCCACCTCCGAATCGTCATCCTTCTGTAATCGCGCTTCGTGGGCTTTCATTTTCGTAACAATCTCCTCCGGTTTGTCGGCCAAGGTGTCGATCTTGTCGTACATCAACTGGGTGAAAAACCTCCAATCATCATCCTTAGGTATACCCTGCATCAGATAGTAGCTGTGCTCGCTCTTTGGCATCGTACCGCTACCAGTGGAACTGTCGGCGCAGAGGTTGAAGTCATTCACATGCCCCTGGATCTTCGATGCGTACTCCTGCACATTCTCGCAATTGCTCAACTTCACCGCTGACATCTCGTCGCGCAAAGCCCAAACATTCAGCTTCACCTTCGACTTGTAGTCCTCCTTCAGCTGATCCCACAGTGCTTTTGCATCTTTCTGAACGCCATACTGCTGCTGCAATGACCTCTCCATCGCGAGGAGAATAGTCGACCGTGCGATTCCATGTTGCTTCTTCCATGCTTTAAACTCTGTCCCGTCCTTCGCATCCGGTGCTTCCTCTGTACCGTCGACAATGCCGAGAACCTGCTTCTGCTCCAAGAGTATTTCGATTTCCAAACTCCAGCTCTTGTAGTCCGTACCATTAAACTTCTTAATCGTGATCGCTGTCGATTCGGCCATCTTGTCGTCCGTACACGTGTCGAGTCTGTACTCCTCCGAGACCGTGTCGATGATGCCGCAATTCGAAATCTCTATCCGAGTCGAGTTCGTCAAATCAGCGAAGTGCCCGGGCTCATAACCTGTTGTACGGTGTCCGGTGTCCTGTGTCCTGAATCTCTCTTTTGACCTAAACTCACTGACTCTCTCGCTAAGTCTAATTGACACGTACACAAGAACTAAAGTGCATGCGGCTCCGCCGCGCTCAACCCTAAACCAACCCACGTGATGACCGCACTCAAATCCGTCCCCACA
>Ga0307512_10004185_pt1 | contig 15981 bp, 12 predicted proteins | sample 14_EM_MG_FD_200267 | JGI IMG/M metagenome (GOLD analysis project Ga0307512, IMG submission 200267) | Populus trichocarpa ectomycorrhiza microbial communities from riparian zone in the Pacific Northwest, United States - 14_EM | ecosystem: Host-associated > Plants > Roots > Unclassified | place... | reverse complement strand
GGAGTCTACCTGAAACGGTTCGGCCACCGAGAGGACGACAAATGCTGGTGGTGCGGCGGCGGAGGCAGGACGGCCCAGACGCGGGAGCACCTCTTCCGCCACTGCAGCCGGTGGAGAGACCAGCAACGGGCACTATGGAAGGCGGTGGGAAAAGCGACGGGCTGGAAAGCGGGCAGATGCAGACACGTGCAGATCTCTGAGCTGTTTTCCGTGGAAGAGTGCGACCAAGCGGTGATGGACTTCCTGGCGCCTACTGAAGTCGGGAAGTTCCCGCCCAGATGAAGGAGCGGTATGGAGCAGGCGCAGAGGTTGACTCAGGGGCGGGGGCGTATACCTTCTTTTCTTTTCTTTTTCTTTTCCTTTTTGTTCGGGCGTGGGTTGGTCTATCATTTAGTCTTTTCATTTGTCAGCGGGGATGAAGGGTAGCAGGGGGGGAGCTCCGCCATCTAGCCGGCTCGCTCGGAGGCGGAGGGGATATTGGGTCCTGTCATACTCTAATTAGAGTGCACACAGTATGAATAAAACAAAACAAAAAACAAAAACAAAAGGCCGCTCGTATGTACCCTCGGTCTTGATGTTCATCTTCGTTGTCATCGTCTCATTCTTCTTCGTCGATTTGAACTATTCGGTGATCTTGATCCTCGTCAGTGATTTCATCCTCCGGAAGTACGGAGACTCGACCGGAAGGAATAGGGGTAATTCGACTAGCCAGTGATGGTGTACTCTCACGCGTGTTAGCTATACGCTATTGAGTTCTAGCGGTTTTCTTTGGAGGCATGGGGGGTAATTGACGGTATTTGACTTGTTTTATTACGTGTCGCGACGCGTCGAAAATAGTGGTGAACTCGCGAAATCCCGTGAGCGAAACGTATCCGATTCCTGAAAGACTGATAATAGTGTAAGGTCGCGTATGCCTGCGCTCGGCGGTGTAAGGATATGTATGGTAATCAAGTAGATACGGTTGCACGCGAGTGCGAGTGAGCACGAGTGTAGAAGTAAGTAGTAAGATTATCGGTACAGATCTAAGTGTCATGGCAGTCGTCTATATAAGGTTGAAGTTACCCGGCCCTGGACACGTAACGTGCCCATTGCCGTATGACGCCGTTACAATTAGCTTTCTTCCCATAACCCAATGGCTCTCAATCATACTAGCACCCTGTGGGACCTTCTCAACAAAGGTGAAAACCTCATGACTTTCCATTGACGCCGCTACCTTGCCGATTGCTTCTTTCCATTGCTCAGTGTTCTCTGCATCCAATGCTGCGCGGTATGTCTTTGGACCTTGCTCGATCATCATGGCTATGCAGACATTGGCTGCAGTTCTTCCGCTCCTTCTAGGCCTTGGAGGTGGTGTTTCCGCAGGCGGTGTGTCTGGAGGTGGTGTGAGATCATCATTCGAGTCGTCAATTGAATTGATCGCACAAGGCAACGCACAAGGCAACGCAGCTGCTTTCGGAGGCTTTACCTTGGCTTTCAAGAACTGTGTCACGACTTTAGGAGGCTCTTCATTTTCTGAATCCTTATCCTGGTTGGCTGGTTTGAAGGCGATCTTTGTAGGCTTGGTCTTTAGTAGCTGTTGATACAGGGTAGACTCATCAAATTTGACATCTCGACCAATGAACACTCAGCCCGAATTGACAGCCATAACTCGGTACTATGTCGATGTCTCTGCCGACTAGCCGAGGAGTACAACCTTGTAGGCCTGGTCATCAAGCTTCTTCCTGAGGTCGCCATGGATCCATGCAAATGCTAGGCAGCCGAAAGTTCGAAGATGGGAGATATCAGGCTTCTTCCTCGTACATCATTCGAAAGGCATCAAATTGGGGAGAGCTCAGGATGGTAGTCGATTCTTGATGTAGACTACTGTGGATACAGCTTCGGCCTAGAGGTTGTTTGGCATCCCAGCGTGCTTCAGCATAGACCGCGCCGGGTCCAGCACTGTGCGATTGTATCTCTCCGAAATACCATTTTGCTGCTGTGAGTATGGGGCTGATACTTCTCTAATGATGCCTTCCTCTGCCATGTACTCAAGAAACTTCTCACAACTACCATACTCGCCTCCCCGATCAACACCAATCCGACACACCTTCGACTTTGGGTGCTGCTTCTCCACTTTCGCCACATACTCCTTGAACTTCGCTGGAGCCTCAGATTTGGATTTCATAAAGTAGGCCTCGGTGTACCTTGAGTGGTCGTCGGTAACCATAATAATATATCGGTAGCCGCGCATCATCTGAGTCTGCATTGCCCCAATGACATCGGAGTGAATCAACCCACGAAGTCGAGTCTTTGCGTTCTCCTCTGAGTGCTGGAAAGGCTTCCGGAACATCTTGCCCATAATACATGCTTCACAAGTGCATATCGATGGGCTCTTAGCATGCAATTGGATACCTCTGACTGCATTCGGGAGCCACTTGAAAGCTGGCAAGGAGAGGTGGCCGATGCGAGCATGCCAAATACGAAAATCCTTATCATCAACCGCGGCCCGAATGTTGGAATAGGCCTCGGAGATTTTGGAGATCGGAGCGGTTCTCGGTGGATCATCTACTGCCACCGAGGCTTTCGAGACTGAGGCCGAGGTCGCTTTGGGCATGAACAGACTGTTGATGAGTGGTGCTTCATAGACGAGGACTGACCCAAGGCTCGCTGTAGCTCCATCGAGCTCAAAATCGAAGTTGACTCCTTTCCGCATTAACTGGATGATCCTGAGGAGCTTATTTGTACCGCAGGCTGGCACATAAAGGACATGATGCAGGACAATCTTCGCGGTCTTCACATTTGGCCTGTCGACGTACAACGTAATAGTTCCATAGCCTTCGGCATCGACAAAGCTGTTGTTTGCCGTCTTGACCTGATGCTCCCCCTTTGCCATGGGGTAATGGTCTCAAAGAGGTGAAGATTGCCGGTGACATGATTTGTTGCACCGGTGTCAAGAATCCAATAATCGGCAGATCAATTTGCTTATGATACTTTGACTGTGATCACAGAGTCTCGCAGAGAGTCCGAATGTATGACCGAGACAGGGTCCGAATGTATAACTGAGAACAGGAATGACTCTGACTCGAACTCGGCAGTTCAGGTTGATGCAGTCGAAGCCAGGTTAGCATCACTTTTAGACTTCTCATACGAGGCCCACTTATGCTTACTCCTGCACTTCGCCTTGATATGGCCTCTGACTCCGCATCCATGCCATATGATCTGGCTCTTCCGATCGTCGCCATTCCTATCGTTGCCCTTGTCACCTTTCGAGTGTCGTCCTCGGCCTTTCTTCGTTATAAATAATGTGGCATCTGGAGCAAGATGGCGGGCCTTGCGGAGGCGGGTTTCCAAGGAGAGGAGGTGGGTGACAATGCTCACCACTGTGTCCGCTTTCTCAGTGAGCTCGAGTGTTGATGCAAAGGTTCGCCATTCATCGGTATTCGTGAGGGTGGACATGATGTAGAATTTCCTCCAAGAGTCTTCGATCGTGATGTCGCATACGGCAAGGTCATTGATTATCTTGTCCTGAGCTGATATCCATTCGGTGACTGAGGGATATGACTCGAGTTGACCTGATTCGAGCTACGCCATCTTGTATCGACCATCGAGCTTGATGACCTTCTCAAAGTCGCCTTTGATCTTATCCCAAAGTTGTTTCAGCTCAGGGAGATCTCGGTACCGTATCTGGATCGTTGATTGCATCAGCGCGGTGAGTTGCCCACATGCTTATCAGTCTTCATCTGCCAGCGTTCCCAGTCGCGAAGGAAGTGGTAGAACTGATTGAGGTAGGACGTGTTAGTCGATTCCGGGAGGAAGTTGTAATCGGTATCTCGAGGGTCACGAGCTGCGGGAGTAGTAGCTGAGGAGGCGTCACTGGTTGCTACAATCGGAGGCCTGGGAACACGCATTTCTCCAGCGACGTATTTCCAGAGACCTTGCCCACGAAGTAGGGCGTTCGCTTCTATGGCCCATTGTCGATAGTTGCGCTCATTGAGTTTTGTAGCTGTGGTCAACATGGCGGAGGTTGAACCAGAGGGTTGCGAGACAATACAGAGGGCAAAGGTTAAGAAACAATAGAGAGGCACTACTACTAGGCATCGATTCAGTCCAATGAAGGCAGGCAGAGGAGAAACGATACACAAAGACTAAGAGATGTTGGCTCGATCTTACTGGAACAGGGGCAGAGAAGAGGCAGTAACAAATACTAATAGTAGGTGTCGAGTTCAGCTCAGCGCCGGGCTCATAACCTGTTGACACGAGAGGATGATGGAGAAGAAGAGAAGATGATGAATTGTCTGTCGATCCAAAGAGAAGGGAAAACTATGGACTTATATATGAAAGAGAGAGAAAAGGAGAACCCAATGCCGACTGCCAAAGCCGGAGCCCAATGCCGAGTACCAGAGCCGAGCCCTCCTCCTCGCCATGGGGGCAGACGAGGCCGATGGGGGCAGGCGAGGCTGGTGGGGGCAGGCCAGGCCAATGGGGGCCGTAAGCCACCGGCCACATGCCCGAGCCCGCCAGCACCAAACACTAGGGAAGCCACCGGGCCAAATCCCTAGTCAACAATCCCCAGTTTTTCGGGACCTGGACTGAACTGGCCTGGACTGCTTTGGACCAGTCCACTCGGGCCGAATCGGCCCGAATACGCTAGGAGTTACTGATACACTGAGTCAACAAATAGATTCATACACATATACTCATACATGTAGACTCATCTTGCCATTCACAAGTCACAATGCACATCTCACCCCTCACCACTTGCCATTTGCCACTTGCCACTTGCCACTTGCCACTTGCCACTTGCCACTTGCCACTTGCCACTCACCACTCCTTTGGTATGGTTCGGTGTCTTGTGGTAGTGCTTGCCAGCTGTGGCGGGTTGGTTCATAGTGATTGCTCGCAGCGGGTGGTTGTTATGAAGTGCCGTTGTGTCTGAGTTGTTGTTGTTGTTTATTCATACTGTATTTACTCTAGCTAGAGTATGACAGGCCCTTATTCCCTCCGCCTCCAGGCGAACCGGTTAGATGGTGGAGCTCCCACGTACTACCCTTCGTCCCCGCTGACAAAAGAAAGAGACAGACGAAGAGAAAAGAAAGACAGGCCACTCCGGCCTCCATGCCTCACCCCGGCGGGAACTTCCCGACGTCCATGGCCGCCAGGAAGTCCATCACTGCCATGTCACATATCTCCACGGAAAACAGCTCCGACACCTGTGCACGCCGGCATCGGCCAGCTTTCCAGCCTGTTACCTTTCCCACCTTCTTCCAGAGCTCCCGATGTGGCGGGAAAATCCTTTTCTCACCACCACCGCCACTCAACTTGGCAGAGGACTGAGCGACGGCGGGTGTACCGAGATTCAGGAATGACGGAGATGGACTGAGCGACGGGGGCAGACGGAGATACAGGGGTAACGGAGATGGACGGAGCGACGGGGAGTATATATTCGGGAGACCCCGGGGTAGATAGAATCTCATATCATCTCATCACACAACGAAATACACACTCCATCTCTCCCAACCTTTGATCTCACTCGCTCTTTCCGACATTTCGTGGATCCATGCAATTGCGTGGATCCTCGCGGCCGGGTAGTATCATATCTTCTCACCCTCTTCCTACGCTCCTCGAGCCAGAACTGCTCTTTCTCACGAATTTCTCTTGGAATGCCGCGAGAGGTGCGGCGGAGTGTTGATGATGGGCTCTCTGCCTTCTAGCTCCGCCGTTTCACTACACCGATGCTGGTATTTCCACTGGCTGCAGTGATGGAGGAGATGCTCCCGTGTTTGGCCCACCATTCCCCCGCACCACCAGCACTTGTCATCCTCTCGGTGTCTGAATCGTTTTAGGTAAGCTCCGATTGGCGCATGCCCGCACTTTAGTTGTTAGAATCTTGTTGCCAATGACTTTGCGCTTGTCATTGGGATAGGTCTGCTGTTGCCTGCTTTGCCCTTCAGTCTGTAGCCAAAGTGCTTACTGCATTTGTCGGCCTCCCACTGGGCCTTGCCTGCTGATCTTCTTTCGGGTTGTGTCTGAGTTAGGGTTGCAGGGATTACTGTCTCACTTCTTTAGTTTTTCGGATCTACTTTGAAATTGATAAATCTTATCCTGTTTGGACTGGTCCAGACCAAGCCCGTCCAGTCCAAGACTGCCAGTCTGGGGCCCGGTCCAGTCCGAACTTCCGGTGGGACCGGACCGGACTGAGCCCTACCCCAGACCGGGTCCGTCCGGACTGGTGGAATCATTGGCCATCATGAGGTGCGCTAAAAAAAAAAATTCCCCTCCCGCGTCAGGGATACTGGTAACTGCGCGATGAGAGGCAAAAGCACACTTCTTTGAGTTATCTCATCACATTCATCTAGCGCATCAAAAACCAGGTAGACTTTATCAATTCCGCAGCAATTGAAAGAAGCACCCCCTGAAGATCAGGAAAACCCGGCCGCCTATCTTTGTTTTTTGTTTTATTCATACTGTATTCACTCTAATTAGAGTATGACAGAGTCTAAAAACACCCCCTCCGCCTCCGGGCGAGCCGGCTAGATGGCGGAGCTCCCACCTACTACCCATCGTCCCCTTTGACCCAGAAAAAGGAAAAGCAAACGATTGGACAGAACAAAAGAGATCAACGAAAAGAGAGACCACCCCCGATCCAGACACCCTTACTCCCGCCCGCGCCCGGCCGCCTATGTCGTGTATGCAAACTCTCGTACAATTGCTGAATGTGAGGCATTGGGGCATCTCAGTCGACGTCGGACAATATGCGAGTTGGAATTCCAGCTGCTTTATCAGCTCAGCCAAAAAGTTTTCCGGCGTCTGTCTCGCTCGGTCCTTGTAGTCGAAGTAAACATATCCTAATGCAGCCCTCGGATCACCCGTCGCTAGAATACCGCTTTGTTCGATGTGGTTGATCACAATGGACCTATCACCTTTCCGTCAGCTCATCAATAAAGACACCCATAAAAGATAAACTAGGCATACGTTAGGCAGCTTTTTCCAGAACCAGCTAGAGACCACGGCATGACTAGTTATTAGCGATATGTGACGGCAGAAACGGCTTTGGAAACTCACGGATGCCCGGACACCGTAGTATCGATGAAGTCCCCTCGGCGAGCCATTTTCTGAAAGTTGGAGCATTCAGAAACCACAGACCCGTTTTTGTTGTGACGAATCTGTCGAGACGATTTGATTGAGTCTAAGTCTAAGATGACACGTAGCCTATATAGTAGCTGCCAGCCCTAACCCAAAGCCACGTGATGACGTACTCTACAAAGACTCCGTCTAACAGTTTTGTTGTTCACCTTATGTGCTATCTCTTTGTGACGCATGTCATGTCCAAATGGCGACAACCACTGCAGCACTTTGAGTCGACGGGTAACTGTCGTGCCGTAAGCGGAAATGCACCAGGAACAGAAATGAAGGGAAGTACCCCGCTCCTCCCGTCTTCGCTGTAGCCCATCATCCCGCAAATCACAAACTACTTTAGAGACCTCGTTGGTCTTGTCCAACAGCGACAACGCAATTTGACTAACCTGCAAGTCAGAGATCCATTGTATGGGGATAGAAACTGAGTTTGGTACAGATTATCGGCCATCACCGCCATGTTTATGGTAGTTTTGTGTCTTTCGATCTTCTGAAAAAGATCCACTATCTCCTCCTTCTTCCGCGGCCATTTTAACAATGTCCTGAGGTTCGATAGCGTTGCAGCATTAGTCTTGGACTGCTGGAGTTCGAACTGGTTCAGGATGGTCGCAACAGCTGTCAAATCTTCACGGCACCCTGCAAAACCTAGACTGTTCATGGTGTCTTGTCAAGGTAAGCAAGCTGAGCATCACATCTCAATCCGGGAAACGAAGTCGGCCGGGGTTGTTTTACAAAGGCCGGCATCATCAGAGTCTTCGACCAGTGGCTTAAGTGCCTCGAGAACTCCTTTTAGACTGTTGATTTCCAAAATCAGTGCCTCAAGTTCCCCTGGACAATTCTTGCAGTCGCGCAAGAACTGACGACCCTGCTTATACACCACTTCGGCCAAACTAATGATTCGACAAAGGCCAGTCGCGATAGAAAATGGATCAGCCATCTTATATAGGTTCGATATAGACTCGATTTGAAGTCACGAAAAGGTCGATAAATGTTAGCTGTTATACGTCGTGAACTATTCCAGTCGTTAGGTTCTGAGAAGAGCGGGGAATCCCTGAGACTTAGCGTCTGACTTATGATTAGCTTATATTTACTACAGCGATTACACTTAACATGTACGTCACACAGCATAAGCACTATCAGTAAACTAGATTCCTTCTTTAGCACTCACAATTTATAGCCTTGAGATATTGAGGCATGAAATCTGACATTTAAAAAAGTGGATAAATTTATTTATATAATTGCAGCTTAGATGTAGCTAGTGGGACAAGATAACGAGTTTCCATTCGCTAAGCATAATAGAAACCAGCATTTGATTTTGTTCGGTAGTATGCTACCTACTAGACAATGTGAAAAACGTTCAACCATACAAAGCATTAAAGAATGAAATCATCGTATAGAAGTTTTATCAACCCACTTGTAGGCATTTGCATTCCCGACTCTAAGGGAGTCGGAAATGTACTTTCGTGCATTTTTCCCATTCAAACGAAAAATGAAAAGACACCTGTTATATGGTAAAAGAGGCATCAGGAGGTACTGGAACTTGTTGTCGTGCCTTTTTGGAATTCCTAATGCCTTTTATTGCATGCCCTTTCGGCTTGTGGCTCTCTGAAAATGCTGGAAACCCACCAGAGGTGCCTTAAATCCATGACTTTCTACTGCTGTGCTCTGAAATAGTGCATTTTCAAGATCCAGAACCCCACCGGCAGTGCGTTATTGGGCCTCTTTGTGTATGTATCTTTCATCCGCTAAGGGGTAGCCGCAAATAATAGACGATAGTTGTTCTGAACCGGCTGCTTACCTTCCTTCCTTTTACAACACCCATCGCCACCTCTACCAGCACTATCTGTAAGCGAAATTACCACCGCCACCACCACCACCATCGCGCCGCTACCGCTACCGTTTCCGTGCCACTCTACGCTGCGCCAACACTAGAGATATTAAGGACAGAGTCGGGCACAGAGGGCAACATCTACAAGGCGGGAACTGGCAATGGTGAGAGTGTTAAGATGCTCGGTGTGTTGCAACGTTGAGGGGGCAGAGGAGTCCGTGCTCCCATGAGTAGTTACTGTCTTTAGTAACCATCTTTAAACTGACATAGGTCTTTACTGGTTTTTGTACTTGAAGGTGAAAGGCACGAAAAGGCACGGAGAAAAGGCATTGTGTAGTTCCATTTTAGTGCCATTTCTACGGTGACTTGTATTTTCGGTGAAGGAAAAGACACTGTTTGTTTGTTTGTTTTATTCATACTGTATTCGCTCTAACAAGAGTATGACAGAACCAAATTCCCGTCCGCCTCCGGGCGAGCCGGTCAAGGTGGCAGAGATCCCCACCCACTACCCTTCGTCCCCGCTGACAGATGAAAGATGAAAAGATGAATAGAATAAGAGACTGACCGTACCTAAAAGCTCACCATAGAAAGGAAAGAAGAAAAGAAGAAGGAAGGAAGAAAACCAAGACCGTCTCGTCAATCCCCAGTGGCTAGCTCACTTGGGCGGGGAACTTTCCAATGTCCGTCGCCGCCAGGAAGTCCATCACCGCCTGATCACATGTCTCCATGGAGAACAGTTCAGAGATCTGAATATTCCGGCATCTGCTCGCTTTCCAACCCATCGCCTTCCCGACCTCTCCAGAGCTCCTGCTGTTCTTCTTTCCATCGGATGCAGTGGCGAAAGAGGTGCACCCGAAAAGACACTGTTCTGTGCCTTTTCCGGTGCCTTTAAAGAAGCAAATTTCCGACACCCTTAGAGCGATAAGAATTTCAGAGTTGCCGTGAGGGATTCCGGCTATTCACGATGAGTCTAGTCCATTCGTTTGAACATGGCGAGTCGGAGGCAATCGATTATTCAGTCTTCTGACAAGTACGACTGCCAATTTATATAATACGTAATACGTATTGCATGATAGGTCTCTACCTTCTTATGGCCGGAGATGACTCTCGTATGGCCGGAGGTGAGTCTCGTATGGCCGGAGGTGAGCCTTGTATGACCGGAGATTGCATTCACACTTGTATGCCATATATATATGGCCTTGTGGCCCTCTTAGATAGTACAATCAAGCTTCTCTAAGTATCACTATTTTAACAATACGTGTTACAGGTATACTTGTGCCGGAGATATGTTACAGATCTGATACACGGTGACTGCTGCAGGGGTTGATGTCTCGTCCATATATCTCGAGTCTTTCTCCTTCTCTCTTCTCTGTACCATAGAATACACCCACACGGTTCTCCCCAACTTCCATATCGTAACAATACTGTTGCATAAATAGATCTTATACGGACTGACTGGGCTGGCTCTCATACGGGCTGTCGGGGCTGGCTCTCATACGGGCTGACGGGGCTGGCTCTGATACGGGCTGACGGAGATGCTCTGATACGAGCTGACGGAGCTCAGCCGGCTCTACATTTAGATGAGTACGTACGTGCTCGTACCGTATATATATGGCCTTGTGGCCTCTTAGATAGTAGAATCAAGCTTCTAGCAATCAGTATTTCAACAAATACAGCCCAGCATTGTGTCGAGTGATAAGTAGTGATAGAATAAAGATCGCGAGTGATGAATTGTGCGACACTGATGAAGTCTGTTGATATAAACCTATACTGTAGCCGTCGAAAAGGAAAGTACACGGCCTCAACCTGACACGAAATTTTGCTAGTACAAACCGAATCTGACTGTTAATTTTGTCAAGTACGGACAAACTTTGCCAGATAGAAGCTAAAAAGTTGACGCATAGAGGGAAAGATACTGTGCCGGGTGGAAACATGTTTCATATTGTGCAAAGTATAAATTCTGTCTGTCACATCTGCCCCACTTTATTTTGACATATCTGTTCCTTAGTATAGCCCGTTTCTAACATATTTCACTAGAAGTACAGGACCCTTCTAACCATGACAATTGGATCGGACATATAAGTACGTAGACCCTATCTGACACCTGACGTACTTTCCTTTTTGATCGCTACAGTAAGTTATATACAATGAGAGTCGGAGATATATTGTCGATGACGTGATCGGAGTAGCGTGTAGAGAGCGGCGGGTGGTAAGAGTGAAAATTTGGGAGGAGCATACGGACACCTCCGGGAGAACCCTCCACACCTCATTCTAAGCCTCAAAGTAACAGTGAGTATTAAGTGATAACCGAGCGACGACCATAAAATGGCTACAACAATCAAAGATTGCGCGCTATCACTCGAGCTCAAAGACACAGCCTGGTACTAACACCCACGGGCAGGTGCTGTTACTTGGAAGTACATACCATCCAGCCCGTAGTGCCATAGTCCTAGAGATTTGAGGACTGGACGCGCGAGAGCGACGAAGGCAGTGGCCCGGGCTAGACGGCACTCTTGTCCCCCGATCGACAACAGTCTAGACGGGCAGTTGCCATCCCTAGTTCGTGGTTTGAACCACTTCATTTTGTGAACCGCATCGGCAGAAGAGGTTTACCCTCCATTCCCCGAACTGGTTCGAGCCGTTGTCTTCACTGCTAAGTTCCTGTTTCCCATAGACACATGCAGTGGCAGCTGACCAAGGATTCAAATAGTCCGTCTGTCCGCCCGTCATTCAAGGCCCCGTGACTTTGTAGGCATGATGTATCAAGACATGACCTGACAGGGACGAAGAGTCAGAGTTACAGAGGGGATATCAGGGTCCTGTCATACTCTAATTAGAGTCAATACAGTATGATTAAACAACAACAACAGAGTCAGAGTTACTGATTGACCGGGGGGTTGCGCTGGTTGGGCCCAGCATCCGGTCAGATGGATTCTTCAGTAGTGCGGTCGTCGAGTAAAAGCGACTAGGTATGCTGTACGGCTGTGGATGTGCGGTTGGTATTGTTTGTACTTACGTCAGAGGTCATCACTCGGTCACAACGTCATCACTCGCTTCATGAATACGTCACACGGAAGGTCACAGACGCTTACAGGCCCTCATCCTATAATTTTTGGGGTGACAAATCATTCTCCGGTGTAGGGAAAGGTCTTGGGCAAGCTTTTTGTACACGTGAATCTGACCAGAGAAACAGTTAATTCTGGGTACCATTCAGTGTCAGTCGGTTACGGTGAGATCTCAGGTGGCGACAGCCGCTGACAGATATACCATGATGTTGATTGAAAAATCCCCTCAACTGGTCCTGGTTGCGACGGTCCGGTACTGTCTTACAAGGTTACTCACTAGTTATAGTATAGCAAGTTCCGAAGTCTTTGAGGCCTTGGTTAAGTCTTCGGTAAAGACGAATCCTTGAGAAAATTTAGGGGGCGCTTGATAGAGAACTGGTTATGTGCACTGAGAGGTCTGAAGGTTAAGTGCGTCTTCAATTGCACATGCTGAATGCAGGCACTCAAATGTATTTAGTTCAGTTCAGTAGACCCTGCAGAAATCTAGTAGATATTGCTGTATTAGCATCCAACACATCCGACTTTGGCGTAGTAAATCCACCAATTGCCGCTGCTGCGGCCCGGCAAAGGCGGCTCCCAAGAGACACCACTCAGGGACCGGGGATAGTTAAGAAACTAAAAACACAGGTCACTCTACTCCTCCCAAACACAGACCTGCAGAAATCACCCTCTTCTAAACAATGGATTGAGTAACTAGTCCGTATGGAAGAAAAATTGGAATACCAGCCGTTTTTTCAATAGGGAACATAGCGTATTGTCAATGACGGACAATATATCCCCACCTCAGCCGATTGCAGTGTTTTGTTCAAATTGAATCTGTTCCATGAGGTTCGATTACCATCCAAGAACCTATTCTTTTACATCCGAAGACACATGCATAGGCTTCCCAAAGTCTGTTCCAAGCGAGTGGATGTCCGCCCGATCCCGAACTACAACTTTTCGGCGAAGGTTTTTGGACTAGCGGAAAACCGGCCCCGCATGTAAGCCGAGTGATAGCTGGGTGAAGCGAGTGATGCAGCGGTGACTTGCCTTCACCCGGGTTTGTGCTCATGCACACTAGCTACAAGGTTCCTGTGCCTAGCATTGGGACACGAAAGTTGTACGCTATGTAGTCCGTTACGAATTGAGTGGTTTTCAATCTAAGAACCTGAGATAGGGAGAGACAACCTCCGCTAAAGCCCATGAGATCCCCGCTCAGGGCCTTAGGTGTCACTACCCATGACCCGCCCTGGACGACGATGGCAGGTCTTAAAACAGTGCCTGCCGACCGGACTTTCGGAAGCCTGTACAGGCACCGCTAGATTTTCTTGCTTGTCATAAACTCTCACCTTCTTTCTACTACTTCCACTAATACCTTGCAGCTTGTCGTTCTCGTCCAACGCATCTATCCATGTCGACTGTACCATTGTTGTATTCAACTGGTAAATACCGCCAACTATCCTTCCAAAACCCTTAGAAGGTAAAACACCGCAAAGATGCAGTTCGTGGCCGCCGGCGCCTTCGTTTTCACTTTATCTAGGTGGACACGAAGTGAATAGTATTGTTTACGGTGGCCCTTTGGCGTAAAATTTTAGGTTCGAATCTTAACAGAGCTGCTGAATACGGCCCTGCCCGAAGAAATGGGGACGACACAAAGCGGGTCAATGTTACGGAAGCGTTTTCCACACTTTGGGAAGTTTGGGGGTATACAGTTCGTGAATACAAGAAATTTGTGAATAAATCAGCTCTTCTAGGCGTGGTAATCTCGGCGATCTCCGTTCGCAGATACACAGCGAATCAACTACCCCTTACGTACCAATCGCCTCCCGCCTGCCCGTTCCTTGAGAATAGATGTGCTGTTGGCCACACAGTCGAGCCGGGGATTTGGTGGCATAAACTTACTGAAAAGAACGCAAAAAGTTATAGCTAAAAAGTTGCAGATACTTAGATGTGCATTACTACAAAATTAGCTCAAGAACACAAAGATATCACTCATTGGGAGTGGGGCATATCGAATGCTAGGCAGCATTCAAGCATCCTCCGATGACCTGCTGATCCTGGTTGATCAGCCACTATGGACGGATCCGCTGCTCTTGATACATCCGCTGTAGATAGATATGTTCCCGACGGATTCGATGCGCTCGGTGTAAGCACCTCGCTCGATGGATCTGCCGCCGTCACCTAGGGAGAGGATAAAAGATAGATCGGTCTGGAGGTTATGGAGTAGTGGGAACATTCGCGACAACTAGCAGAATTCAAAACTCAAATTCACAACCTCGTCCTCGCTTTTGGGTGGTTCGTAACAAATGGGAGATATGGCTGCGCAATTTGAACACCGTTAGCGTTAGATGCTAGATTAAGACCCGTTACCTAAATTCCGTTGATTACGTCTCTAGCGCTACCGGGATATAGGGAATTGGGAGGAATGGTAACCGTAGAGGCAGCATTCATTCATAGACACAATGTGGGGTGGCGTGGGATGGTAGCAGCAGGGCAGGATTCAACATCACGTGGTTATGATTGCAGGCGGGAATTACGCTTGGTGGGGTTGAGGTGGGCTATGTATGTACTCGCATTATCGGCGGGGCTACTACTGAGGTAAACTGTGTAGCCAGTTATCAAACGCATACCATGACCCTTGTCATTGGCCGGAGCGGTTGTCACCGGGTCGACGGAAACTCTATCTCCCGGTACTCTCAGGAGTCAACGGGTGATGTCAGATCGCGCCGAGATCCGATTATGCGATTTCCGAAATTTCTTCAGTAGCACGCTATGCCCGTTCCATTTCTATTAAACTTGCCCAGAACCCTATTGACAGCTCCCGGCACAACCTTGGGGATTATTTTTCCCATTAACCCGTTCCAATTGTAGATCTTTCAACGTCGTCCAATGTTAATGCTAGATTCCGAATGGTATTGGAGAGTCGTGCAAGGCAAACGGGAACACTCATGTGACTGCCCTAGTCTGGCAAGTCCTTTCAGCAGCAGTTCCAGCGAACCCTTTCCAAATACGTGTGTTACGATCACTTGTCGAGGAAACCTGGTAATCTGTCGGCCTCAACTGATATTTTTGTCGGTACTTATGTTCCCCATCTGTCTGTCACAGTGCAGCTAGGTAGCATATCAACTGAACAAATCCTTTCCGTCAATTGCAGATTCCATTGAAGCTCTTGTGGCATTGTATCCACTACATTGTAAAAAGCATAACCGAAAACAAATCCCGTAATACAACCGCTTCGAACAAGGAAAAAGCCCCTCCAAGTACCAAATTGTCTGATCTGACATTTTATACTGACAGAACTGTTGTTGAATGCATGTCAGATCATTGATTGCCAAGTAGATTAGAAATAACTCACAACTAGGGAAAGCGTCTGCATCAAACTCCATAAAAATAACCCTACCTGACGAACACCCCATTGCGATGAAGTTGTCTCGAACAGCTACATTAGTTGCACGACAATCGGGGGGAAGCCACAATATACTTTCGGTCTTCCACTTCACCCAGTTTCCACTTACGTGCACAGGGTGTAGGGATTTAGATTGAGATAGACCCTCGCGGTTGGGGTCGGTTTTGAGTTCCAGTATCCCTTGATTTGTCTCAAGATACGAACTGTCGCTGGAGAAAGATAGTTTGGTAATTGCCTCCCCAATAAGAAGTGTCCGAATTGGATCATGCGTCTTGGTTTCCCAGATCTTAACTGTGTTGTCATCAGATGCTGAGGCAAGGGCCTGTCCATCGGGCGAAAATGCCACCGCAGAGACCGAGCCAGAATGTCCCTCCAGAGTGGCGCGCAACTCTCCTGTCGATGGCTGCCAAAGCCTGACTGTGCTGTCACCAGATGCAGAGGCAAGGACCTGTCCATCGGGCGAAAATGCCACCGCAGAGACCCAGTTAGAATGACCCTCCAGAGTGGCGCGCATCTCTCCTGTCCATGGATCCCAAAGCCTGACTGTGCGGTCATAAGATGCAGAGGCAAGGACCTGTCCATCGGGCGAA
>Ga0307512_10004184_pt1 | contig 15988 bp, 14 predicted proteins | sample 14_EM_MG_FD_200267 | JGI IMG/M metagenome (GOLD analysis project Ga0307512, IMG submission 200267) | Populus trichocarpa ectomycorrhiza microbial communities from riparian zone in the Pacific Northwest, United States - 14_EM | ecosystem: Host-associated > Plants > Roots > Unclassified | place... | reverse complement strand
CTGAGGCAGCTACCTGACTAAGCGTCCTAAGGAGGCGAACAATGGCCTTTGGAGAACAATGGGTCAAGAACAATAAGAGAGGGACAATGGAGAACGTGAACAATAATCAGTCAAGACAATAGAACAATGGGTCGATCAGAACAATGAGACGGTCATGTGATTGAACGATCAAGTGACCAGTCAGGTGACTGACCATGTGACATAGGTCACATGAGAAAGTAAGGTGACACTCAAGGTCATGTGACTGGAAAAGAAGTAAGGTAAAAGAAAATAAAATGGGGAACAGAACCGGATCGTAACACAATACATCATTACCAAGAAGGCCTTGTTACTGACTTACGATCCAACCCCTGAAGGCCTGTATGCCTTACCCACAAGCACATAGCCAAACTCTTGCTAGCATACCTGCAGGTGTTGTGCACCTCCATAAGCACAACCTGTGGCCAGCTGGGAGCCACCACACAGATACCAGAAATGTGTAACTTGGACTGTAGTTGAAACTGAATGGGTTCTACCTTACACCATTTAACCTTGCATTACTGTCACTCTAAATGATATATGACCAGCTGCCACTGGGTAAAACATCTGAAATATAATCAGCAATACCAAACCAATTTATTTTTATACTTCAAAGCAATATTATATATTATAGGAAAGTTGGAGATAGCAAATCCCATTTCTGTTCACCTGCCTGAGAGTTTAATCTGGCACTGTGACAACATGTCATGATTTATGTGATCAATGTGACCACCAACTTACTGATTTGGTTGGGCACAATATTTTTAAAAAAAAATTAAAAAATCATCCAAAGGTAAAAGGTGTGGAACATTTCAAGAAGGGTATTTTTGGACATATTCAACCCCCCTGATCACAATTCCGGTCAATTTACTCAAAAAATTTCTGGCTCCGGTGCTAGTCCGGCACTGTACTCCAGATGTCCAGCCGGTTACATGTGATACCGAACCAACGATGGCTGCTTACCTAGCTGTATTACATAGCGAAGTTGGTCGTATTTGATCACTACCACACACGCAGCTACCCTTACATAAGCTACCTACGGCAAGATTTGTTATGTCCCAGCCACTTCCCCTGACGATCCCAGAGTCTCTAAATACCTCTTCACACATACCCTTGGCTTATGCTAAGATTTTGCGGCTAGAGAAAGCCCCTGAGAACTCTCATTCCAAGCACGAAGATCATGAGAAAAAGCTCATACACGCAAGAATACTTGGGTATCTCATTCGAGAGGGCCCTTCAATGCAGGCGAAGGAACGTGTGGCCCAAGAGGTGAACTCCTGTCGGAACGACGACGAAATGGATAAGCTTGGGGGAATGTATTATAGCCATTTGATCCGCGTTTGTGAGTCACCGTCACTTGCTGTCATTGCCTTCTCGCTGATGGTCCCCCGACAGTCAGGAAGAACAAAGGTGGCACCCCTGCGCCGTCCTCCCATCCCTCGCGCCCTTCTTTTGATACCAAAAAGGACATGATTAGGGCCATGCTTTGTGAACCTTCTCGAGGTCATGGCGAGGCCAAACGAATTGTGAGAGCGACGTCCATAAATTCACTGCTACAGTCATTTTGAATACGAAACCATTTCCAAGGCTCTTATCAGGGATGGTTTTCGGTGTATCGTTTCCGGAAGGTACGATTCTCAATGTGTAGACAAGAACCTCGAGCTCGACAAGGAAGCAGCGGAAGCTGGTGCGCAAACGGCTGGCACGCAATGCGCACACATTTTCCCTGCGTCGATCAACAATGACATTTCCGGCCCTAAAGAAGGCGGCGCCAAGGTTTGCTCACATACCCTCTTCCATCATGGTTATCGCTTATTGTTCGTGTCCTTAGCACGAGCATGCAGGGTCCTTATGGACTATCCTGAAGTGTTTCGGTTACGAAGATCTTCCCGAAAGGCTGAAGGGTGATGGCATCCACAGCCTTGATAATGTCATGACACTAGACCCTATACATCATGACTGGTTTGATAGGCTGGAAATATGGTTTGAAGCAGTTGTGAGTGATTTTAAATTCTCAGAGTCCTCTTACGCTAAACATGTGCAGGATGGCATAGAAAATACATATGTTATTCGTGCTAAGGGAGGCCATCGCCTTGGTCAATGCAAGACCAACCCGATAACGTTCCAGACAACAACAGATATCGCCTTGCCGAACCCTGAGTATCTCAGGATTCACGCTGCATGCTGTAAAGTTGCCCTTCTATCTGGGGCTACTGAGCACATGGACAAGATTTTAGAAGATCTAGAAGATATGCAAGTGCTGTCCAAGGATGGCTCGTCTGCACATGTCCTGGCTTTTGCTCTACAACCTTTTAGCCAAGAAGTTCTTGTTCTTTAAAACCCGAGATGGCCTTTGCGTTCTCGTTTTACCATTCACATACATTTCCTGTGTAAACCATTAGTTGTCGCTTCCTCCAATATCACTTATTTTTAGGGTTGTTCACGGTTGCGGGCTTGGACATTACAGTTTAGGGACAATGAGCCAACTTCTGTATTTTTTTTCTTTTGTTTTCGAAGTGTTGCGGGGCTTGCAGGGGAACTGTATCATTCACAACGCTATCATCCAGCCTGAGCTTCTCTCACGCGAGACTACCTCGTCATCACGTCTTCCTCGGTTCGAATGAGCGCGCGTTCTCACAAGGCGGAATAACTATATCAAATCGTAGCAGTTGTCTTGAGGGGAACGTCATTGAGGCTTTGCAGTACGTCAAGTGTGCAATTCGACGTGAACCTGCTGTTTCGAGAGCGTGCGCCGCCATCGGGTTTAGAACCTAACAAATGTGAGGATGAGGGTCGAAAAGGCACACAAAAGGAGACCAGAGAGGGGCCAGAGTTAGAGGATACTGTCTGGGACGAGTTACTCATCGACGAAGAGGATGCAGTGATGTCGAGGATGTGCTATTCCGAATAATTCTTCTTTGTTACGCATGCAGTCAAAGTAGTTACTAGAATCACAAATTTCCGAACTTGAAGTCTTGAATGCAATTCAAAGCCACTACATTAGAATAACCAAGGGCACCTCTGGCGTCGAATTCGCTGGCATGGCTGGGAGTGTGTCAGCGCTGCTGCAAAATCCGACGCGTTCGGGCCAAGGCCCAGGGCGCATGGCAAGACTATGGCAAGGCGAGGCGCAGGCGCCACAGGCTACTGCGAAATGGAGAGTGAAGGCCTGAGGCGGTGCTGCTACCGAGGGTGACCTAGGTGAACACTAACCTGAAGTGCTTCTGCAAAGGGGCAAGCACGAACTCGATGTACTCAGCCTGCTGCCGCGCTGTGAGGGTGGCTGCTTTGAACGTCACAGCGCCTGGAGACCTTGGCAAGAAGCGCATTGGCTCGTACGGGGATATGCGTTTCGCTTCGGAGCTGTCAGAGCCGCCCTCGGCGCGTGCCTTTTTCTCAGCGCGGGCGAGGAGATTTTCCTGTCTCTCATCGTACCGGAGCTGTTGGGCTGCTTGGAAGACCTCGGAGCGGAAGGCCGTCGACGTGTCCACCACGCTCTCTAGCTCCACCTTGAGCGTGTTCCCTGCCAGGTTCGCCTTCTTCAGCCGATGGGAAATTTTGTGTATGAGTACGACGCCATGTTTGGTGGTGTCGAGGGTCTTGCAGAGATGGCGGGAGACGAGGGTGCCGACGGGACCGGGTCCGAGGACATGGAAGCGCATTGGCTGGTGCTGCGAGTGTGCCGAGTTGTGTGTGCTGGACTGCGCTCGAAGCGGCTTCTACATCCTCCTCGATTAGAATATGGGAAGGGTCTGGTTTGATGACCCAACTCGTGAACCCGTCGGCGCGGTACGGAACGGATCATGTGCAACGATCACGAGACATGAGCGCTGAGCCGATCACGGATTTTGATTACGTCGACTTGGGTAGGGCATCATAGGCACAACGTCGATACTGCTTATATTGCAGGGCTTGACGCGCGTCGACACTACTCAGAGGACCCATTATCAAAGGCGCTACCGAGGATTCGGGAGGGGCCAGAGGTGGTTGGTTCAAATGTACTATTGTAGCGTACTCCCATATCTGGTATGACTGATCAGAGATATTTAAACCACTCGCCATGGCATGCACACGGTATATGGAAGCCTGAGCCGGTCCCCCAGTCCATCGTCACGTGCCAATTGCCTTAACTGACCACCTTATCTTTTGTTCGATCTATCAAAGCCATCTCATCTCCCTTACTCTGTCGTCTTCCTACCACCGAAGATACATCTGAGAAAAACACTTGCAATGGCGAGCATAGTTTTGAAAAGAACTGGTCATATGGTAGGGGAAATTCGTCGTGTCTTCATTGGCATTCAATATTAAATCGCCGTCGCCGACAACCTTTGCGTCAGATGCCTCTTGTGGGGTGAGGAACGGTGGAACTAGATGAGTCGATTTAGAACTGACCTCTACATCGATAACGGATAGCTATGGCCTTTGGAAAGTTCGTGCTACTCCGCCCTCATGTGGCGGGGTTTGTTTGACGAACTGGTTCACAGATCCCGAGAGACAGTTGTGCTGATGTATGCGGATCTCTTTCCTAGTAAAGTATATCTCATGTGAGGTGGTCTCAGGCAGTGCACAATGCGATCAAGGCTGGATACCGCTTATTCGATGGTGCCTGTGATTATGGAAACGAAAAAGCGGCTGGCGAAGGCATCAGACGTGCTTTGAATGAGGGCATTGTCAAGCGTGAAGAGCTTTGTAAGCTGCCGTCTTCTCATCTCTTATTATCATCACTCCTTCATTTTTGCGTGTCATTTGTAGTCATTACGACCAAGGTTCGGAAAAGGCCTTCTTTGATGACGACCTTGAATTATCGACACCACTTTCTAGCTTTGGAACACCTTTCACGCGCACGATCATGCAAGGCCTTCATTGTCTGTTGCTTGGTTAAAGCACTGACCGCGTCGTCACTAGGCAAAGCAGGCGGCGAAGACACAGCTCGAACATTGGGGTCTCGACTATTTCGACCTATTCCTGGTACATTTCCCTGTCGCCTTGGCATACGTCGATCCGAAGCATCGCTATCCCCCCGAATGGTGGGGAGATGACGGGAAATCGGTCCATCTTCGTACGTTTCAATTGATTTGTTTGCCATGTCCTATCTCCCCAAGAGTTGCGCTGATCTATGTCATAAGAAAACACGCCGTTTCAAGAGACATGGCGCGCCATGGAGGAATTGGTCGACGAGGGACTTGCAAAGAATATCGGCGTGAGGTTGGCACGGAAACACATTTTGGGTTATTTGTCGACCTTATCATTTTCAGCAATGTCGCCGGAGCTCTACTTGTCGACATCCTCACCTACGCTCGCATCGAACCCCAGGTTCTGCAGGTTGAACTCCACCCGTATTTGACCCAGGAACCTTTGTTGAAGCTCACCAAGACACTTGGTATCGCCGTGACCGCCTACTCGTCGTTTGGCCCACAGAGCTACCTGGAGTTGGGCTTCAAAGGTAATGTGAAACCCTTATTCCAACAGGGTCCTGTCGTCAAGGCTGCTGGGGCCCATGGCAAAGGTCTGTCGAACCTCGTGTGGATTGTATAGTATGTAACTGGAACTGAGGGAATGAGCAGATCCCGGCCAGGTCCTCCTGCGCTGGGCAACGCAGAGGGGTATTGCGGTCATTCCCAAGACGAACAACAACGACAGACTGCAATCCAACCTGGATTGTACCTCGTTCGATTTGACCGAGGTTGAGATTGAAGGCATCAGTGGTTTGAATACGGACCTGAGGGTGCGCAGCACAGTTCGGTCACCCTGTTTAGGCAAAGCTGATCCATGGACAGCTGAATAACCCAGCCGATATTGACCAACGTTTGGCTATCTTTGCGTAGTCGACATTGATGAGAGCCGAGTGCCAGCACAGGGTCTGTCGGAGTTTGAAGTGCTTGTGGACATGATAACAGGGATTGTAAATGGCCTTGTAAATAGCCATAAAGCACCTGAAATTGAAATCGCAATACCAGGCCGCTCACACTCTTGCCCTTTCTTCATGGATCCAGTTCAGTGTCAGCTGTCTATGTCTGATGGCATCACCCATCGTATATCTTCCTTAAGCGTCCGTCTTGGACGGAGCTCGCAACGAGAATTTATGCACTCTGTCGTATTCCTCTCAGCCGACTCGGCATTTCTTACGTGGACTCGGATGGTGATGAAGTCACTCTGAGTTCAGTTCAGAGGAAGAGTTAGGGGTTTCCAATCGACGGTGTGATCCAGGGGAATCAACTCATCAGGTCCAGCGTTCGTCCAACTCGGTTCTATACTTCTATTCGCGAGACCAACAACTTGGTGGAGCCCACGTCTCCAACGGGAATCGTGTTTCTACGTGCCGCTTCGGCCAGCCCTGACCTGGCTTTGGCTATGTGGACTGGCAGCCGGGCCAAAGCCATCACGGTCTATCATGGCCTAGCCAAGACTTGACCCCGCCTGCGGCGGCTTTCTACCTGACTGGTACTCGTTGGCGGGCGACGTCCCCTGCGGTCGCTTTTGTTGGCGTCAGAAGGCCTCTTCAAGTCCAAATCTTCGGGTTTCCTCCCCAAGTTGCTCGGCCTCGACGTGTCAGACGAGCCAATGTGGTTCTTGGCAAGGTCCCCAGGTGCTGTGCCCTTCAAAGCGGCCAGCCCCCCCCCCCCGAATTCCCGCCGCCCTCACAGCGCGGCGGCAGTGCATCAAGTTTGCGGTTGTCTTCTTGTAGCAGCGCTTCGATTCGGTGCCAGTGCCAGCCGTGCCACCCGAGTCACCTCTCGGTGGCGGCGCCACCTCGAGCCTGCACTCTCCATTTCGCAGTAGCCAGTAACACCTGCGCCTCACCTTTCTGTGCGCCCTGGGACCAGAACTCAGAACGCGTCGGATTTTGTGGCAGTGCTGACTCTCCCAGCCATGCCAGCGAATTCGACGCTAGAGGTGCCCTTGGCTATACCGTATGTAGTCGTGCAAGACTTCAAGCGGAGAATGTTGACGTAACTACTTTGATTGCGTGTAGGGTAATGAAGAAGAATCATTCGGAATAGCTCATCGCCAACATCACCTCATCCTCTTCGTTGATGAGTAACTCGTTGCAGGCAGAATCCTCTATCCCTGGTCCCTCTGCAGGTCGCGTCGAATTGCACACTTGACGCACTGGAAGGCCTCAACGACAACCCCTTGAGACAACTGCGACGATTCGATATTGTGGCCCACCTTGTGAGAATACGCGCTCACTCGAACTGAAGAAGACATGATAACGAGGTAGTCTCGCGCGAGAGAAGCTCAGGCTGGATGATATCGCTGTGAATGATACTGTTCCCTTTCAAGCTTCGTAAAACTTCAATAAAAGAAAACGAACATTCAAGGAAATTCTAATTGATAGTAATACTCGCACCTCATATATCCCCTTGTCGGTGGCGTCAAGCCCGATCGCTGACTGTCAACACTCACCCCGGTTTGTCGATCGGAGACTGTTGCAAGAGCGTCAGCCTACTTCCGGTCCGACTTGCGTCGATTTGCGTCCTTACAATTTTTAATATTCATGGCATATGCGATAAGCAGTAAATTCGAATGGATGTATCAAGCGGGGACTCAGTAGATTAATGGATGGTCAATGCAATGCCCGACTCGGCCAGATTGGGTATTCAAACCTATAGAGAGTGAAAGTATTGATTAGATCTAGTGTGTTTAGCCGCTAAATCTGTGGCGTATGAGCTGCCGCGTGGGCGCCGTGCTCGATGAGGAGCCGGACCAGATCCGCATGACCCGCTTCGGATGCCAGGTGTAGCGGAGTCGTCCCGTCCTCGCTCCGGGCTGCCGTGTCCGCGCCGTGCTCGATGAGGAATCGGGCCAGGTCCACATGACCGCGGAAGGACACCCGATGCAGCGGAGTCGTCCCGTCCTCGCTCTGGGTCGCGGCGTCAGCGCCGTGTTCGATGAGGAGCCGGGAGAGGTCGATATCACCCCGGAAGGATGCCCGATGCAGCGGAGTCATCCCGTCCTTGTCCTGGGCTACCACGTCGGCGCCGTGCTCAATGAGGAGCCGGGCCAGATTGATATCACCCCGGAAGGACGCCCGATGCAGTGGAGTCATCCCGTATTCGTTCTGGGCTGCCGCGTCGGCGCCATGCTCGATGAGGAGTCGGGCCAGATCAACATCACCCTGGAATGATGCGCGATGCAGGGGGGTCGTCCCGTCCTTGCTCTGGGCTGCCGCGTCGGCGCCGTGCTCGATGAGGAGCCGGGCCAGATCCACATCACCCCGGAAGGATGCCCGATGCAGCGGGGTCGCCCCGTCGTTGCTCCGGGCTGCCGCATCGGCGCCGTGCTCGACGAGGAGCCGGGCCAGATCAACATGACCTTCTTCACACGCCAAATACAGCGGAGTCGTCCCGTCGTTGCTCCGGGCTGCCGCGTCGGCGCCATGCTCAATGAGGAGCCGGGCCAGATCCACATGACCCTCTTCGGATGCCCGATGCAGCGGAGTCGTCCCGTCGTTGCTCTGGGCCGCAGCGTCGGCGCCGTGCTCGACGAGGAACCGGGCCAGATCCACATCACCCCGAAAGGACACCCGATGTAGTGGTGTCGTCCCGTCCTTGTTCTGGGCTGCTGCATTGGCGCCGTGCTGGATGAGGAGCTGGGCCAGATCCACATCACCCCGGAAGGACGCCCGATGTAGTGGAGTCGTCCCGTCCTTGCTCTGGGCTGCCACGTTGGCGCCGTGCTGGATGAGGAGCCGGGACAGATCCACGTCCCCCTGGAAGGACGCCCGATGCAGCGGGGTCGTCCCGTCCTTGCTCTGGGCTGCTGCGTAGGCGCCGTGCTGGATGAGGAGCCGGGCCAGATCAACATCACCCCGCAAGGACGCCTCATGCAGTGGGGTTGTCCCGTCCTTGCTCTGGGCTGCCACGTCGGCGCCACGCTCGATGAGGAGTCGAGCCAGATCCACATGACCCTCTTCGGATGCCCGATGCAGCGGGGTCGTCCCATCGTTGCTCTGGGCTGCCACGTCGCCGCCATGTTCAATGAGGAGACAGGCCAGATCAACATTGCCCCGCAAGGACGCCTCGTGCAGCGGAGTCGTCCCGTCGTTGCTCTGGGCTGCCGTGTCGACGCCGTGCTCGATGAGGAGCCGGGCCTGATCAACATGACCCCGGAATGACGCCCGATGCAGCGGGGTCACCCCGTCCTCGTTCTGGGCTGCCACGTCGGCACCGTGCTCGATGAGGAACTGGGCCAGACCAACGTCACCCCGTTCGGACGCCCGATGCAGCGGAGTCGTCCCATCCTTGCTCTGGGCTGCTGCGTCTGCGCCGTGCTCGATGAGGAGCCAGGCCAGATCCGCATCACCCCGTTCGGACGCCCGATGCAGGGGCGTCGTCCCATTTTTGCTCTGGGCTGCCGCGTCGGCGCCGTGCTCGATGAGGAGTCGCGCCAGATCCACATGACCCTCTAAGCACGCCCGATGCAGTGGAGTCGCCCCGTCCTTGCTCCGGGCTGCCGCGTCTGCGCCGTGCTTGATGAGGAACCGGGCCAGATCCACATGACCCTCTTCGGATGCCCGATGCAGCGGAGTCGTCCCGTCGTTGCTCTGGGTTGCCGCGTCGGCGCCGTGCTTGATGAGGAGCCGGGCCAGATCAACATGACCCCGGAATGACGCCCGATGCAGCGGAGTCGTCCCGTACTCGTCCTGGGCTGCTGCATCGGCGCCGTGCTCAATGAGGAGCAGGGCCAGATCGACATGACCCTCTTCGGACGCCCGATGCAGCGGAGTCGTCCTGTCCTTGCTCTGGACTGCCGCGTCGGCGCCGTGCTCGACGAGGAGCCGGGCCAGATCCAAGTCACCCCGGAAGGACGCCCGATGTAGCGGGGTCGTCCCATCGTTGCTCTGGGCTGCCGCGTTGGCGCCGTGCTCGATGAGGAGTTGCGCCAGATCCACATGACCCCGTTCGGACGCCCGATGCAGCGGAGTTGTCCCGTACTTGCTCTGGGCTGCCGCGTCGGCGCCGCGCTCGATGAGGAGGCGGGCTACACCCACATGACCCCGTTGGGACGCCCGATGCAGCGGGGTCGTCCTGTCCTTGTCCCGGGCTGCCGCGTCGGCGCCGTGCTCGATGAGGAGCCGGGCCAGATCCACATGACCATGTTCGGACGCCCGATACAGCGGAGTCGCCCCGTCCTCGTCTTGGGCTGCGGTGTCGGCGCTGTGCTCGATGAGGAGCCGGGTCAGACCTATATGACCCGCTTGTGAAGTTAAATGCAAAGGTGTTTCCTCGCTCATGAAGCTCCGAGAATTTACGTCCTGTGGATACTCAGCAGCGATGACTTTCACAACATCGTATAGGCCGCAAAACCCGGCGTAGTGTAACGGCGTTCCATGAGGGGTCAACGGTGCATTTTCCCTTTCATTTCGTTTCCAGAAGGGAATAGTTGGGTCGAATATCCAGATCCAAACTGCAAGATGTGGCTTTCTCCGGTCAAACATCTGTGACATCCCTTCCTCTGCATTTCGTGACACACCCTCGAAACGGGCATGCTCGAACCAGTGTTCTGCGGCGTATACAGCCAGAGGAAATCTCGGAAGGGTGCCTCTGGTGATGTCTTTGTCAAGGTGTAATAGAATACCAAGACATGCTTTGGCAACGAGGGCGTGAGCGGGTGTCATAGAAACATGGTAGCGGCTGGAAATCGTGTTGCGCTTTCCGGCAAAGCGGGCAGAGGTCAAGAACTCCTTGACCGAGAAGTGTGAAAATTGTATTACTTTGGAATCTTCGTCGTTGACAAGGGAAAACAATGTGGAGCATGCTGACAGCACCGCATCCACTGGATCTTCGAGGCGCCAATCCTTGCGATATTTCGGAATCTGTCCCGCATTGAAATCAAATGCGAGGAACTCCGCCAGTTCCTCGACTCGGAGCGGGCGGAAAACCACTGCTACACAATGCAGGAGCCGTCGCGCAAATTCCCAGTTTGTGCCGTCGATCTCGTCCAACGTGCGTTCATATGTCGCATCCAGTGTTGATGGCAATTCGTCTAGGGCATGCTGGATACGCCCCGGGAGGCACCTGGCAAGGTACTCTAACTGGCAATGCACCCATCGGAACCTACGAGGTGTGGATGAGTGTCGTGAAGAGATCCCGGCCAGTATAAATGGCTTACATCCCGTCAGCTCTTTCTGTCAGAACATCAATCACAAGTTGCTTGTGCACCAATGTCCATCTTTGCATTCTTCCGTCCATGTTCACGATCGATCTGATGTAGTTCTCAATGTCTTCCTTCTGTCCCCTCTCGTCGTGTAAAGAAACAAAACGGAAAGTTAAGGGCTCAAGAATGGGCTTGATATCGGTCTCGGGTCGGCTAGTAACACAGATGTGGAGGTTTGGGAGTTTTGAGTCGACGAGGTCCTCGAGGAGCAATAAGACTTGGCTGCGGTGAGATGGGAGAGAAGTGTTCGGACATTCGTCCAAGGCATCTATGATTAGATAAACGGGAGCTTGTCCTGAGAGACCCAATAAGTCCTTTAGACATCGGATAAGTTCGTCATCGCTAGGACTTCGGGCACCATCGCGGTGTGTCGAATAAAAAGTGGAAAGGATGGTATAGTACGAATCGGATTGGTCGCAGAGCTGGAATAACGCCGATGAGAGCAACCCACGAAGGTCCTTCTTTTCGTCCTCCCTAAAATCGTAGTAAAACATGACTAACGACGCAAGCCCAGACATTTGGATAGCCTCAATCTCCTCGATGATTGTGGAACTGGTCGATAGTATAAGTTTCTAAGACGAAAACACAGAAGGATCAACGAACCAAAGTACACTCTTGCCTGCACCCGCTATGAAAGGAAAAACCTGTCATTTTTGAGAACGAGCAAGCGATGAGCAAACTGACGTTTCCCGTGGATCCAGAGTAACGAACTCGGGCCAGATGCTTTCCATTCCGAGAGCGTGCTGCTAGTCAGGAACCATGTCCCGGTCTCACTGTGCCGCGATCTGCGGCCGATGTTGTAATTCTTCCATGGATCAGGCGGAGAGAGCCAAGTTCGGATATTTCTTAGCAACTGGTCACCTGCCAGCCAACCTCAGCACCTTCAGGCAGAAATATGAATGTCAGGAGATAACCTACGCTTCGATTTGTTTATGTCGCTCGCCATTTGATGTAGGATTCCTAGCGCTCAGTGAAACACGGAACTGGCCCGTTGTCGCCAACAAAACGTACTAAGGTCTTCGCGGACACCGTCTATGGATGCTTTCCCGACTAGAGACGAGGGTATTCAATACGGCGGATCACAATCCGAGTGCATTGCTCACCATCCATGAACTCCCTCATATTCTCGATGAGTCCGTGAACAACAGCGAGCGTTTGAACTGCAGTAGTCCTGGCCTCGTCTTGCGTCAGTCGGTCAAGCCTCTCTAGGACTGCTTCGATGTCCTTCTCCTTGAAAAATCTCTTCACAAATTTGACTGCGTGTTGCTGAGAAAAGTAAAACGTCAGCGAGAACGGACTCACTTGATCGTCGCTGCCTGAGTTCTTCTGTCACCAGAGCGAGCGTGGAGATGAGCTCCACGAGAATCTTTACAACTATCTCGTCCATTGCGGGCGTAGGAGGGATTCGTGTATAGATATTGAGCCGGTTTAGGAAGTGTTCGATCGACCCGAGCAAGTCGACGAGTGCGTCGCAGCTGGATATTATGCCTTTGGCCGACTGAATCACACGACGTTACCAGGTCATCTACTAGTACATATGAACCGGAGAACGGCACGTACGTCAAGTAGGATAGAGAGACAAACCTATATCGCCTTTGCAGGTGGAAATAAAAAGTCAGAGATGTGAGACATAGCATGAGCCCCTTCTGACGTACCAGGCCAAAGGCACCAGCAAGGGAGGCAGCTGATGAAAGTTTGGATAAAATTGATATAGTCGCTTTAAGGGACTTCATAATTTTGTCACTTCCTTGAAAATCTTTGAATGCCTGTGCTTGATTTTGCAAAAGGCCAATAATGGCCTCGACGGAGTCGCAACTCTGGAGTTTGATGGCGAGCGGATGTTGTGTCAAAGAGACGCCCGCCTTTTGCTCATAAGCCTGCAAGGCATGGTCAAAAAGGGCTTGAAAGCGAACGGATTCCGATTGGTGAGCCATTTCACGAGTAGGGAAGAGATGGCGTCTTTAGGAGGAGTTGTTAGTACGAGAAAATGATAGCGCGAGAGTGGGGGTTATAGCGAAAGTCAGTTGCACCGCCTCAATGTTATCTCACATAGCCTAGTATTCGCCCAATACTGTACGCAAGGCGATTGCTTGAAATGGTCTGGCGCGAAGTCGGAGTCGAATTGCCAGACCATCATGTCTTGCACAGGGTTGTTGAATAGCGTAGTTGGTGAGTGAGGGCGAAGACGTCAGTACGCGTCAGTAATCACTAAGACGAGACGATGATGGAGTGAGATGATCAGAGGCGAAGGCCTGGAGGGAGAGAGAATGCGTAGACGCTCCGAGTACAACCAGCTTATAGCTCACAGAGATGTCAGACGGGATCCAGGGGAACGGAGAAAACCATATTTTGACAAGGATGCGAAGAAATTGATTGTAGGGGGGTCATATACGGATAAGAGCAAAGGTCGTAATAATGTGCTATTCGGAGATCCAATGATCAACACTACTGGCCACAGTGATGTCGAGGAGGATTAACTCGTAAAATAGGACGCCGAGCTTGTGACAGAGTAGGCAGGCAGTTAGCGCCATATTTGATAATGTTTGGTCAAATATTGGTTTCGGAACGGGAACGAATAAGCTTTGGTGGGCCAGGCGCATCACCTCTTCTTACCTTACTTTGTGAGCGAGCGGTTCCTTTCAGACGAACGATAATGTAAGGGCGACATAGATATGCAACGCAAGTGGTGCCTGCGTATCCGTGGGAACGCGACCGTCAGCGTTTCTGTCTGCTCGGACTATTCCGGAGGCGAAATCAATTGCCTGGTGTTACTACATTTATTCCCACTCCTCTTAAAAAGTCGCGGCCTGATATCTTGGCTCTGGCCGGCCGGAGATCCAGGCCGGGCAGGGACACCACTATGGACATGAACCGATGGCTGGATGAGTGCCAATTGCGCAGCGTGGCGCAGTCCTAGTCGGAGTTTGAAGTGGCTTGGATATGATGATGCGGGGATTGTAATTAAGCCATAAAGCACCTGCAATCGCAATCCCAGGACGCTCACTCTCTTGTCTTTTCTTTACTATGGGACCAATTCACTTTAAGCTGTCTATGTCTGATGGCCTAACCCGTCGTATATCTTTTCCTGACCGTCCCTCTTGGGCGGAGCTCGCAACTCGGATTCATGCTCTCTGTCGTATTCCTCTCAACCGACTCGGCATTTCTTACGTGGACTCGGATGGCGATGAGGTCACACTGAGTTCAGAGGAAGAGTTACGCGATTTCTACAACTCCAATCTCGACAACGCCATTCAAGGCAATCAACCCATCAGATTCCGCGTCGTCCAACTCGGTTCTATTCGCGATACCGACAACTTCATGGAGCCCACGTCTCCTCCGCAATCTTCCACACGGAACACGTTCGGGAGACCTACTCCCTTCGTATTCGTGGATCATGACCACCTTCCATTCAATGACATATTCATTTCATCTCCTCTAGATCGCGAGATGGACTCTCCTCATGCCTTCGTCGAGGTAGTGGACTCGGACATAGACAAAGAGAACGAATTCACGTCTGAAATGGATCACCCCTCCTCTGAAGGCAAGGGCAAGGCCCGCGAACCACGCCCCTCTATTTCTGACGATGTCTCGTCATCTGAATCGGTGATAGCGAATGAGACGCTGAAGAAGCCGCCAATCCATGTACAAGTACACGGTTTGCGGCCGATGGACTCTGGCACATTCGGACCACCCGCCACATCCACACCTGCCCGTGAATCTAGGACACCCACCCAGGTTCGTCCCGTTCCACCTTCTGATGGTCCCGGGGAGGCGACACAACGGAGTATGCCTGAGGATTTTCCCGACCCACCTACCCCTGAATTAGACGGGCCGACTGACCCCAATATCTCCCTCTCTAATGACCTCGCCTCCCTCCTGGATTCGCTAAATTCGATGTTCCTTGAGCATCCCGAGGTCGGTCATCATTTGCGGACCTTGTTCAGGAATGTGGATAATGGGGCGTACTGGGATTCACAGCGTGGTTCCATGGCTCGTGTGGCCGAGGACATACAACGGGTGGCGCGTGATGCGCAATCGGCTGTTGCCACGGGGGTGACGGGAGCCCAAGAAATGGCGCGCAATGTGCGGCTTCGGGCTCAGCAAGAAGCCGCAAGGCGAGTTACCGAGGCGGTTGGAAACATTATCCGTGCTTTCGGTGCTGGTGGCACTGGACCCTCTCAATCCGATCCTAATTCTACCGGTTCCACACAAATACCTCATCACCACCAGACCCCTCCCTTTGATCCCTCTGGCGCGTTCCCCCCCTCTTTTACTCATCCACGCCCCGTGAACTCAACATCCTCGCAACCACCTCCGCCTGGGATGACGCCCCCCTCTCAGCCAGGAATGGCCCCATCCATCAGCATAGTTCCGCCTATCGTTACGGCTGGAGCATCTGTTTGGAACCAGTTCAAACCTTATCCGGTATCATCACCTGACCCTCAAAGTGCTGGCCCTAGCTCTGCCGCTACGCAACCACCTGAGGTATCCTATTACACGGCGTCTACAAATAGAGGTGCACGAGCTACTACTTCTGATTTGAAGACCTCGCTCGAAGCTGCAAAGGCCGCTTATAAGGCAGAGAAGGAAAGGTATCGCCAGGAGCAAGAACATAGACGTCGCGAGAAACGGCTGGCGAAGGAGGCTGCAGTCAACAGGTAAGAGTTGTGATATGCATTTAACTGACTACCACTGATAAATGGGCAAAGCCCAATGTCTCCCAGGGATCAGCCCGTGGAGGGCCAAAAGTTTGGTTCAATGGTCCCATCAGACGCTGAGACCCCGCGTCGTCCGGACCCAAGCCCATCGG
>Ga0307512_10004183_pt1 | contig 16000 bp, 13 predicted proteins | sample 14_EM_MG_FD_200267 | JGI IMG/M metagenome (GOLD analysis project Ga0307512, IMG submission 200267) | Populus trichocarpa ectomycorrhiza microbial communities from riparian zone in the Pacific Northwest, United States - 14_EM | ecosystem: Host-associated > Plants > Roots > Unclassified | place... | reverse complement strand
GATTTTGATAAGATACTATTAACACACTGCAAATACAACAGCCTTATATGAATCTATAGATGGACCCGCTGGGCGACCCGCTGACAACCCGCCCAATTCAGACGGGTTGGGAGTTTACAATGAAACCGTACCCCAGTGGGCAGTTCGGGTTTATTGACGACCCGGACGGCCAATTTGCCAAAGGTTCGGTTTGGACTCGGACCCGGACCCGATGTGACGGTCCGGATCTGTTGCTAACACTACTCCAAACTCACACCATCACGGTCTCCAAGTGTATCTCTAAACTCCCACAATCACGGGCTCCAAGTTCGCACCATCGCGGGCTCCAAGTGCATCATCAAACTCGCTCGATTACAGTCTCCACACTCGCTCTATCATGGCCTCCAAGTTTATCTCCAAACTCGCACGATTACGGCCTCCAAATGCATCTCCAACTTAGCACAATCACGGTCTCCAAACTCGCTTGTTCACGGCCTCCAAGTGCATATCCAAACTCGCTCGATTACGGCTGCCAAATGCATCCCCACACATGCTCGATTACAGTCTCCAAGTTCGCCCGCTCACTGCCTCCAAGTGTATCTCCAACCTCGCTCGATCATGGCCTCGGAGTGCATCTCCAAACTCACTAAAACACGGCCTCCAACTGTATCTCCAAACTCCTTCGATTACAGCCTCAGAGTGCATCTCATAGTTCACTCAATCACGGTGTGGGAAAATAGTGGATCAACAAGGCAGACAGCCGATCATCAACACTCCGCCGCACGTCGCATGGTATCCGAAGGGACATCATGAGAAAAAGCGGTTCCCGCTGAAGGTCTGTAGGATGAAGGTGAGAGGATATGAACGTATACCTGGCCGTGATGAACCACACAAATTGCGCGGATCTACGAATGCTCGGCAAGAGTGCATGAGACCCAGAGCTCGCATAGATAGAGTGTGCATTTGGTATACTGAGATGATGTCTATCTACGCCGGGGTCGTCCAAATATATACTGCCTCTCGCTGAGTCCATCTCCGTGATCTGTTTAACTCCGTATGTATATATATCGAGAGACATAGATAATACATGCCATATTATGATGTAGCTAATCTTGTGACTGTAACAGACCAATTTGATCGATGAAAGGCCTTGTGGTGATGAAACCGTAAGACATACTGCTGTGAGAATACGGCACCGAGTCTGCTGCAGAGCTTGTGCAGAGGTGCTGCTCTCGAAGTCTCCCGCAGACCTGCACAGTTGTCTCAGCAGCTTCAAAATTCTACTATCGTAATAGTCAAATGTCGTAGCATCCTGAATGAACCTCCATCAATGCAGGTGCTTTCAGGAGCACGTGAGAATGCTCTTGCAGAGTCTCAGAGCACTTTGCAAAGCTCCAGGGGGGGCTGGGAGCATTTGGAAGTACTTAGAAGCACCGGCGATGGCTACCGGACTGCCTGGGAGGTTTGCATTTGGCTTCCGGATCGAATTACATTTTGCTGATGTAGACTGGTTCGGTAGCACCTGTTCCTAGGGCACGTTCAGAGTCGGAGGATTTGTTGAGTAGGGTTGACTATCGCTGTCTGAGCAGCGGTGGTGCCATTGTCGCAGGTGGATTTCGGGTATTTAGAAGCAGAGGGCATGCACTTACAGTATTGGCACGGCTCCGTTTCTTTCGCAGTGGAACCCATGCAGTTCGTAACCCCTTGTCCCGGTGCACCTGGCCTAGATGAAGGACCTCCTATTGATAATGACCCAAATGGTCTCCTTCGATGTCAGATGATAAGGTGGACTCTCCACTGTCCTCATTTTCACCATCACCGATCTCCTGATCACTATCTTCAGCCTGAGTCATTAATGATATCAGGGATAGTAGTCATCTGTAATCCGATGCACGAAGGCAGATAATGGGATAGCAACCATTTAATAGACAATGAAGATTGGCTTCTTTCTTGAATCTGAGTGCTCTCTCTAGGAGTGTTTCTGGAGTCTTCTGTGAATAGTGATTCCTCACCTGGCTGGGCGTAGGTTCCATTTGCTGTAATGAAGATAGAAAGTTGGGTAATGTAGGAGAGAGTGTATAAGCGGTAAATAAATGTTACAGGGGTGCTTTAACCTTACGTAACTATACTCCTTAAGTAAGTACTAGGTACACGGCCGTAGATCCTATTTCAGTGTATCCAGATGTTCCGCTCATGTAGATTTAGGAATTGCCTGTAATTGATTCCTCTGTGTCTTAGTTAACGGTTTAACTGGTATCTTTCCTGACCTTGTGCGAGAATAGGAACCAATCTGCTTCTGCTTGTTGAATGCTTTCCTTTCATTATGGGATTTCTGAATGAACTGATCGGCGCTCACAATGACTGGAGTCAGTTGTTCAGGCTCTGAATGAATATCGTCCAGATCACTTATATCGTGGACCATATTGATTACTTGAAATATTTTATCTCGATGTATATCGCCTGATGTGTTGAGTAGTCTAGAATCATCCTGAATATCTCGAGGCATTACCGATTTTCTTTTATGTTCTGAAATTAGATTTCCCTTGGCCTTGGCTTGAGGTATGGCTTCGTGATGCAAGAATGATCTTCTCTCCCTCGAAGTATAAACTTCTGATCGTATTCGTAGATTAGTGATATAGTCAATCAACCCTTGTTGTAATCCTATAATCGAAGATATCCACTAAATGCTTCGAGCTGAGAAGATATAGTGATTGTCTTTTGTGTAAGAGAAAATTGTCTCAAGCGCATAAACAATAACGTCGTTATCATTTTCAACAGTAATCGGCATTTATCGGGGGAACTTCCTCGAGGTGCGGGTCTGCCGATACAGAAAGCTAATAGATTCCAATAATATAATAGGTATCGTAAAAACGCAATAATAAATAAGAATATTCTTCCGCTGGTAGGTATTGATGATTCCGCTGCTCGAGCATCAGCCTTACATTTGCCGAACAACATGATCTCTTTATAGTCTCTCGGAATCGTCTCCAGACTCTGATAAAATCACTCAATGATAGCCACATATCTGTGCGTCTTACATTTGGAAACTGCGCCTGGTAGGGGTGGCCACGAACCCCCACGTGTTCTTGCATGATATCTCTTCGGCTCATTAATCAGACCATAACTTCAACTTAGAAATCTCGCAATCGTATGTTTTTTCAGTAGTTGGAACATTCAACCAATCGCCCATAATGGTTATGCCTTATCGCAATAAATACTGTCTCCCAGTTATCAATTCTCGCGTCATTGATTTGCTCGGTGACCAGCCGATACTATGCCAACGTAGACTCTTAGATGCTTTGCCACCAATGCTGCTCAAATTAGTGAAGCAGTGTTTGCTCCAGGCTTTTGCCAATGTCATGAATCCCGCAGTGATGTCATGCTTAGGCCACCATGCTGGAACGTGCCCCAACTTGTCCTGTCCTGTCACGGGTAGCCGTGAGGAGCCCACTTAATTGCAAATTGACTTTCAACTGCCGTGCTTATACCAAAGTATGTCCCGCATAGTATCTGAGAAATGACACAAGATAGCAACTACTAGCACTGCTGATGTGCATGAACATCCCAGTAAGGCTTGGTAGCTGCAAGTCCGTCTGCCAGCCTAGGCTGTCTGCAATCTTCTCGTGATTGGTGTGAACCCCCGCTAAAGGGCACACCACATGGCCATGACCTATACATCTAGCATTGGTTTATGCTTCCGTGACTGTATCAGGTACCATTACCACTATCAGGAGAGAACCCGTAACAATACAGGATTAAGTGCAATAGAATAACGGGAACAATGGAGCAAGAATATGCACATTGCCTAGGAGGATGCAATTCGAGGCGCACCATGAAAGGGTTCTGGACAGATGACTTCAATGGTTCATATTTATATCAAGGACGGCAGTCCGGTGTTGCAATTTCGGATGTTGTCAGGTGCGCCGGACTAGATGAATTCCCACTGCTGAATGTTAGCAACTCTTATCAACAACACTCTGTAAGGATGCAAGAATTGGAGGTTGGCTAAAGCCAATGCAAATAGACAATAAAACTCATGACATTAACTAGCCCTTGGTGCTAGCCACAAATTGAGCACTGAGAACCTGAATGAAAAAACGAGCCCCAGCATATGACTTATCTAAACATAGTCAATATGGGTGAAAGTTCGAGCATTTAATGAGCCCGCATGGCATGAAATTGCTGCAGCGTTGAGAATCTGCAGAACTCGATTGATTTGGGATGATGTGAGTGACAGCTGAGTTGCAAGGGTCCAGACTTGAGTTTGTTATTGATCGAGGAGAAATATAAATCTCCTTATGTCGTATCAAAGTTGGTGGCCTATCCGCTGGAAGGACACACGTATTGTTACGATATTCTATTGTATTAGAATGCTGCAGCTAAGTTTGCGGTCAATAAGCCTATATTGTAAGTGTAACTTCCATTTCATGCGTTCATCTGGGCCGTGTCCACAGAATAACCTTCTCAACAATGTTGCAGTTAATAAAGGAGGGGGAGAATTTGGTTCGCAAAGGAGAGATACAGGTGTCGAGACAGAATGGTAATGTATGATGGATGATTCAGGGGTAATCCCATTGATTCAAGCACTTGTCAATGCCAAGACTGCTAACAAATGGGTCATAAATAGTCACTCACATTCTGATTTTGCGCCTAAATATCTAGTAAATCACGCACCATTAAATCATACATTCATTATGAATCTCACAACAACAATGTTGACTTAAAATAAATGTTGGGGTTGAAAGCTATATACTACAATGGTATGAATGTGTAGTGAGACATCAATCTATTGGCGGGCAGAGAAATGATGGTTGCAGGCATGCATTTTCGGGGAATTGAGGTGCACTGAAGTTTAACTGGTGATGCTTGGATTCAATTGCTGAGGATTGCACACTCGCCATACTCTGACAGTTAATTGCACTCTTTGTAGATGTCTTTTCATAACTCAAGCTTTCAAGATTTTCTCTCTTCAAACATTTCTCGATGGAATTCGGTTCACATAATCTATTTTCGGATACAAGTTTTGGCAGCCCATACATACATCTGGTAAGAATACAGTTAAGTCTTGAGTCTAAGCATTGAGAACTGAGGAATCTTTGAGTAAGTGAGGTACATGGGTGAGCAGGAAGTTGCCGGCTATCTTGCAGAGTCCGCTGAGTAGAATCAGTCTTTGGAGTTTCTCGCTCTTGAGCTGCAGCTATTTTCACAGAGCCAGAACTTGCAGAAGCATTCTAGGATTTGGAAGCATTGGTCCAAATATACTACTTAGTCAATATCAAGTTAAGTGGGGTTACTAATTGGCCAGATCCGTGAATTTATGGTTAAGTTGAGCAGAGGCAACATTCCTCCAATGGACAGTTGACACAGAGCTGACTGTTCAAGGCATGTTAGTGGCGGCCTTCACATACCGATCAAGCATAGATTCATATATCAGCCGATGCGAAGCGGGATGAACCGCCTGCACCTAACGGTGAAGTGTCTTGATAGATCTGTGTGCACTGTGTCCACTGATTCAAAGTCGAAGAAAAGATGATGAGAATGAAGCAAACTACAATATAAAGTGCACTATGGACTGGGGTACATGCGCATTGGTGGCTGATTTGTCGGTCTTGAGGCGTGCCTGGGCTGGAATGATACATCCATAATGAGATGCAGCTTGTCAAAGTGGGCTTTATACAAATCCAAGAACCTCATTCTGGACTGGATTGCAGATCTCACATCAGCAAAATACATTTTAGTCACTGGAAGCCTTCAGGAGGGTCTGAGAGGATGTGGAGTGCAAACTTAGATGGGTCATTGTCAGGCGAGTATCAGACCCTAGGAGGGCATTCCGGCCGGCCTCCGGAGTAACTGAGATCTCCGATGACTTGTACAGGAGTACCATGGGAGTGATTGTGACAAGTTTGGGAATACATCGGAGCGCCGGAGAGAATGTTGGGTTCACTTGGGAGCACCTGGGAGCACGACGTGACAACTCTGGGAGCTCCTCGAATCACAGTGGAGCAGTCTGGCAGAATCATCTTCTTTGCGATCGCTGCTGGTGCACCTGGAAATCATAGCTACTACTTATCATTCAACGATTTTTAAAACTCATGTATTCAGTTGGTAATCTCTTCTATGTAACCATATAGCTACCCATCTATACACGGTATGTCTAGACTGGCTGAAGGCGGTGTTTGTGAGCAATTGGAGGAGCACCTGAAAATGACGATCGAGTGAACTCAGAGATCCACTCCGAGGCCGTGATCCAGCAACTTTGGAGATGCACTTGGAGGTGGGAATGGAGGGCATATGGAGATACACTTGGAGGCCATGATTGAGCGAGTTTGGAGATACACTCTCATCGGCAAAATGTAAATCAGTCCGGAAGCTGCACGCAATCCTCCGAGACACTCCGGGTGACCAAACCAGTGCTTCTAAGTACTTCTAGATGCTCCGAGTCCCCCCTGGGGCTAAGCAAAGTGCTCCCAGACTCTGTAAGAGTATTCTCAAGTGCTCCTGCAAGCACCTGCAGTTATGGATGTGCATTCAGAATGCTATGAGATTTGACGTATAGGATAGTCACATTTTGGAGCTCCTGACACCTCTGCACAGATCTGCGGGAGATTTTGAGAGCAGCTGAGACCGCGGCGCAGCTCTGCGGGAGACATCAAGAGCAGCCGAGACCGCTCTGTAGGAGACATGGTGCCGTATTCTCACAGCGGTAGTTATTTCATAACCACCAAGCATTTGGTCTTATCATATTGGTCATTGTTACAATCACAAGATTTGCTACATCATAATATGGCATGCATTGTATGAGTCTCTCTAACTATACACATACGGTCAAGCTGGCCGCAGATGGTTGTCGAGTATAATTGGAGGAGCACCTGCACATGCCCATTGAAAATTTAGAGATGCACAACTTGGAGGCCATTGTGGTGATACAATGGAGGTAGATGGCGGAGAGCCCACCAGCAACATTCCGCCGCACCTCTCGCGACATCCAAAAGGAATTTATGAGACAGAGCAGTTGAAGTTCGAGGAATGTAGGATTTGGGTCAGAAGATATCATACTACCCGGCAGTGAGGATCCACGCAATTGCGTCAATCCACAATATCTTGGACAGAGCGAGTGAAATCAACAGTTGGGAAAGATAGAGTGTGTATTTTCATTGTATGAGAAGATGAGATGGAAATGAGATAATGTCTATCTACTCCGGGGTCTGCCGAATATATACTTCCATTCACTCTGTCCACCTCCATTACCCCTGTATCTCCGTACACCCACTGTCGCTCCATAAAGATTCACTTGATGGCCGTGATTGAGAGTGTTTCGGGATGCACTTGGAGAGTGAGATCGAGTGATCTCAGAGATGCACGTGGAGGCCGGGATTGAGCAAGTTTGGAGATGCACTTAGAGACTGAGATCGAGTTAACTGAGAGATGCACTTGGTGGCCGAGATCACATGAACTCGGAGATACACTTCCAAGCTGTGATTGAGCGAGTTGGGAGTTACACCTCAAGGCTATGATCGATCACGACTGGAGGAGTATTTGGAGGCAGTTGATCTGGAGGCGATTGATCGGAAGGCGATTGATCAGAAAGGGGTCAATCTGGAGACTCTCAATCTGGAGGCTGTCAATCTGGAGGCTGTCAATATGGAGGCAGTCAATCTGGAGGCTGTCAATCTGGAGGATGTGAATCTGGGGGCATTCAATCTGGAGACGGCAGATCGGGAGGCAGGCACGATGGAATCCTAGACTCTATTCATTGGTGAATTCCTAATCGTGGGAATGTATTGAATTGAGTACAACAATCTCCGGTGAGAGAATGGCAGGGAGCACGAGACAGTCGATCTGTGGATGATGCAGTACTCGGTGTATGCTGTGCTCAGTGTTAACTCATGATCATGGCATGGAGAGATAGAGAAGGATGACTTTACTTCATGTTCTTAGGTGATGGTAGAGTTGAAAACTAGAAAGAGAGAGATGAGAGCAGATGATGGAAATCATCATGAGAAGCTGGGACATTAGAGAATTTCATGTGCGGGTCAATTTAGCATCCTTGATATGGCGGGTACGAGTCCCGATCCGGCATGCAATAACACCGATACAAAGGCTTCTAAACCAAATCAGGCATGTCGTGTTCCTGATGACTCATATCTGCTCGTATGCTCCATATCGTTCTCATCTTCTCCCCCCATTTCTCGTTGTCTCATCTACAACTCTACCATCATCGCAGAACTCAAAGTTAAATCATCCCTCTGTATCTCTCCATGCCATGATCATGAGTTCACACCAAGTACAGTATCCACCAAGTACAGCATACACCAAGTACAGTATCCACCCAAGATTATTTGTCTTTGCTTCATTCTCCCAATTACGAGTTGACCCCTAAACGGAGCTTCAGGTTCCAGTGTGCCTCCCTACACGATCGACCGCCATCAGCCTGCTCTCCATAAGAGCTGAAACGTACAGTCACCTTGGCAGATTCCCATGGCTGGGTGTTAACTAACTGATGAATAGAGTCAGCACCCGGCACGCCATTCATTGACAATCTCCAGGTACTCATCCAATCACGCTCGATTGCAGCCTCGACATTAGCGATATGTATTTTTGTCTCTGGAAGCCTCCAGGAGTGTCTGAGAGCATGCGGAGTGTAACCGTATATGCGTCAATTTCAGGAGAGTATCAGACCCTAGGAGAGCATTCCGGCCGGCCTTCAGAGTAACTGGGATCTCTGATGACTGGTCCTCGAGTACCCTGGGAATGATTGTGATCAGTTTGGGAACACCTCGGAGCGCCAAAGAGAACTTTGGGTGCACCTGGGAGCACCTGGGAGTGCCGACGACAAGTCTGGGAGCATCTCGCATCTCTGGAGAGCAGTCTGGGACAAACATCATCTTCTTTGGGAATGTTGTTGGTGCGCCTGGAAATCATAGCTACTACTTATCGTTCAATGATAATTAAAACTCATGTATTCAGTTAGTATCCTGATCTATGTATCTATATAGCTACCCCTCTACACACGGTATATCGGGACGGGCTGCAGTCGGTGCTAGGAGGCAATCTGCGGTGAGCTGGAAAATGACAATTGACTGAACACAGAAATACACTCAGAGGTTGTGAATGAGCGGGTTTGGAGATGAACATTTGGGCAGTAATTGTGCTTATCAGGAGATACACTTGAAGGCTGTGATCAAGTGACCATAGAGATACACTTGGAGGCCATGATTGTGCAAGTTTGGAGATGCACTTGGAGGCGGTAATCGACTGGCATTGTGGATACACTTGGAGGCCGTGATCAAGCGAACTTATATATGCACTGGGAGGCAGTCAATGAGCGTATTTGCAGAAACAGTTGGAGGCCATGATTGAGTGAACTTAGAGATGCAATCCGAGTTAGTAATCAAGCGAATTTGGCTATACACCTGGAGGCAATCAATGTGCCAACTTGGAGGCGGTGATTGAGCGAGTTTGGAGATACACTTGCAGGCAATGATGGAAGGAGGTTGGAGGCCCTATTCATGCGAGTTCGGAGATGCACTCGGTCGCCATGATCTTTTGAACTTTGAAGCCCTAATGGTGTGTGTTTGGACGACTACATAGAGGCGGTCGATGGACAGCGTGCTGGGTGCTGTGACTCTTTTCGTCAGATTGTTAAGTTGCAACCGTGGGAAGGTGACAAGGTGACATTGGAGTTGAGCTGTCATGGAGTGCTGGCTGATGGCGGATGATTGTGTAGGCAGGCACGCCAGAAGCTGAAGCTACATTCCGGGGTCAACCTGTAATCATGAGAATTATGGAAATACTAACATTCGTGGGTCGATGCTGTACTCAGTGTATGCTGTACTCGGTGTCAACTCAGGATCATGACATGGAGAGATACAAAGGGATGACTTAACTTTGTTTTCTGCAATGATGGTAGAGTTGTGGACAAGTAAGAGAAGGATGAGAATGATGTGGAGGATATGATCGGTTATGAGGTACAACTTGCCGGATTGGGTTGGGCAGACCGCGTAGCAGTGATGTTACACGCCGGATCGGGACTCGTACAAGCTGAATCGGGGATGGTCAATTGACTCGTACATGAAATTCTCTCAAGTCCCAGTTTCTCATGTTGATATCCCCCATCTCCTATCATCTCTCTCTTTCTCGTCCTCAACTCTACCATCACCTAAGAACACGATGCTAAGTCATGGCTCTCAATCTCTCCATAAAATTATCAAGAGTAAACACCGACTACAGCATACACCGAGTACAGCATACACTGGGGTCTGCATACACTGCGTACTGCATCATCCCAAGTTCGACCGTCTCCCGCTCACAGCTGGTCTCTCATCTTTCAGCAGATCATGTTGTACTTAATTCTCTACATTCCCACAATCACAAGCTAACCAATGAATTGGGTCTCTGCACTTGCCGTGGTACGCTACCGAACTACCCCCTCCAAATTCACCGCCTCCCAGTCATTCTCCATTCTCCGTCGATCATGGCATCCAAATGCATCTCCAAACTCCCTCAATCACCACCTCCAATTGTATCTCTAAACTCGCATGATTATGGCCTCCAAGTTTGCACGATCACGGTCTCCAAGTGCATCTCCAAAGTCGCTCAATCATATCCTGCAAGTGTATCTGTAATCTCGCATGATTCCGGCCTCCAAGTTCGCATGACCACGGCCTCCAAGTGCATCTCCAAACTCCATTGATCACGGCTTCCAAGAGTATCTCAAAACTCACACGGTCGCGGCCTCAAATTTCGCCAGATCATGGCCTCCACGTGCACGTCTGACTTCTTTCTATGTCCGCCTCGAAGTGCATCTCTAAACTCGCATGATTATGGCCTCCAAGTTCGCGCGATCACGGCCCGCAAGTGAATCTCTAAACTCGCTCCATTACGGCCTCCAGGTGTATCTCTAATCTCGCACGATTCCGGCCTCCAAGTCCACACCATCATGGCCTCCAAGTTCATCTCCAAACTCGCTGGATCACAGCCTCCAAGTACATCTTTAAGGAGCCACAGTGGATTTACGGAGTTACTGGGGTAACGGAGGTGGACAGACTGACGGGGAGTATATATTCAGCAGACCCCTGAGTAGATAGACATCATCTCATTTACATCTCATCTTATCATACAATGACAATACACACTCTATCTTCCCCAACTTTTGGTCTCACTCGCTCTGTCCAAGATTTCCTGGATCCTGAACACCAGGTAATATCATATATTCTCACCCGATTCCTCCGCTCCAAGAACGTATGCCACTCATCCTCATGAATTCCATTTGGGTGTTGCGAGAGGTGCGACGGAGTGTTGATGGTGCGCTCTCTGTTCTATATCTCCATTGTTTCACCACAACGGCCTCCAAAGTGGTGCGTCTCTAAGTTCTCTCAATTGGCGTGTACAGGTGCTTGTCGGATTATGCTCGACTACCCTCTGTGGCCCGACCGACCGTAAGTATAGATATAGAGAGACTTAAATGATGCACGCCATACTATGATGTAGCGATTCTTGTGACTGTAACAAAGACGAATACGATAGGATGAAGTGGCTTGTGGTTATGTAAGAACTACTGCTGTGAGAATACGGCACCAAGTCTCCGGCTGAGCTGCGCAGCGCTCTCGGCTGCTCTCAAACTCTCCCGCAGAGGTCGATGGAAGTGTGATTGTAGAGGGTGCGATGTCACTTGGTGGTTAAGAATGATGTCAGTGATTGGATTTAGGATTTCCCTTGTGTGCTATTTTATTCTAGGTTTTGTTGATATATCATAATAGTAGTATATGTAATAGAACTGATGTTTTACTGAAGTCTGATCTCAAATATGTGAAATCATAATCGCGATGATGCATAACCCTCCCACAATTGTTGAACAACGGCAAGTTACTGAACAATCCTGTATCTACAAATTAAATATCGTGAACCACTTCTGCATGGTAAGTATCATTGGTCAAATTGAGTCAGAATGGTCTTTAAAAACAAGAACTGCACGCTTCATTGAATGTACTGAGTGAGTACTACCATCATCGCAAGGACAAATCAACTTTGGTGATGCACAGGTATGCTTGAAGATGGTTTGTGATATTGCCAAAGGAAGTGTGAACTGTTCGTGAAGTGCTCTTTGTCATATGTGGAAAAGTGGGTACACTGGTTGTGATGCTTGGAAACAGCATCGCGCCAACTCAAAGAACATTCCAGAATGTTAACGCAATGCCATATATCAGGGAAACCTTGATTCAATTTTTTTGAGTTTGTGGGTACAATAAACTAAACAAATCTAATGAAGGAAATTTAGTTTTTGCTGATGATTGGGCGTCAATGTGAGCTATGGCCAAATATGCTTATATCAACTCTAAGCATTGAGTGACAAACATATATCTCTTTTATGCAAATTACGAATTTGAACCACAAACCAACTGGCCTATGGAGACATCATTCAGACATCCAGCATTCAAAGTTTATGGACATTGTATGCAAAGCGTTCATGAGAAGTTAAGCAACCAGCTTCAAGATTTGATTTAGGCAACGAAAAAGTACTATGACAAAAAGCAAAAATTTATTGAACTGTTTGAAGAAGAAGAATTGGTTATGCTTATTGGGAAGAATATACGGGGATAGCATCGGTCCAAAAAACAGGAAGATAAGATGTCTCGGCCTTTCAAGGTGATTTTGATAAGAAAAAATCCACGATATTGTGATTTCAACTCACCAGAGCCCTGGAACATGAATGCAACTTTCGACATTGGAATACCGGAATGATACCAATGGACAGACCCTCAGAAACAGATAGCGGAATTTGAAGCTAACAATGCTGGAAGGAGAATGGAATCGGTGATTGCAAGCGGTGCCTCGGATGAGGATCCAAAATGACTGGTGTCTTTATTTAAGCAGGAAGGTTGTTCACATGATGAGAATATGTTAGAAAATTACCACAACACGGTTGATAGTTTGAAGGAATTGCTGGACTATTATGATCGAAGAAATCTTTCAATTCACAGTGACGGAAGTTATATGAAATTAAAAAAAAACAAAATTTACTTTTGTTTTTAATTTTGATTTTGTATCGGGAATTATTCCTTTTGTATGTTGAGTGGTATCTTTTGCTTTTCTACTTGTTATGACAGAGTGCCATTATGGTCAGCAGTCCTGAAAAAGCAAGTGATGTTAAGGGTTCTCCTTTAACAGCGATAATGGTACATGCAATAGCTACATGAATTCATGTCCCAGAATTACTCTAGGTCTAGTCACATGACATACATAACACCTATTCATGACATCACAGTAACCAGTCATATGATCTTTAGCGGGATTACATATGAGTCGCGTGTTGATTGAATAAGCGACTGAGCCTAGGGCATTCAATTTTGATGATGCAGCTATCTTGCCATAACTGGGAAGTCCCAGACTTCAGCAGTGCACATAGTTTTCAACCACATTCATTATCCTGAAACTGGCGGGACATGTGTGATTGGACTGGAAATTAGTCTGACACACAGACACAGAAGTCGATAGTCAATATGTGAGCACACGGGGCTTCTGACCTATCACCTCAGGCCATAGGAACAATTGTTAGGGGAATTCCCTTTGCAGAGGTATTGGTATTTAGTGAGCTAGAGGATATACATACAGTCTATAATACCGGGGTATATAACACCTATCCTCAGCAGTCGCAAGTCTCCATGTATGATTCTGAGCTGACGAGTACGAGCCTCATGCCAATTGGGTAGTGAGTCTCAGTACCAGCAGATTCATTCAAAGCTCACATACTATGGTAGGGCTGATTTGATGATGCAATAATCTTGTCCTTGATTAAGCCTTCGGGCTGAGGTGCCAGTTATAATTAACAATACCTGCTGAACTGTGCTAAGTGCGACTAGACACATCTACAGCATTAATGCAACTGAGGTGCAAGTCAGACGATCGCCAATATGCGAGTACTCCAGAACTACAAGCCATACGCTTGTTAGGATTGGAATCACTCAGTACTTCCCGGCCACAGAGCAGTCTCTTGGCCTAAGCATCGTGTGTGTGATTGATTCAAGCGTAGAAGTAGTCCTTGAGCTCATGACTCCCTGGCTGGGAGAATATCCGTAGAGCAAACTACTATCAGGTTATAATACTGATGTGGTGTGCCAAGATCACATGACGGCAGAGCATTGATGGGCTTCCATAGAAGCCTCTGAAGCAGATAAGCCAAATGGTCTTAATGGTGAAGGCTGGGTCTGAATTTATTAACCAATCTGTTGAAAGCACTCCAAATAACCATGTCTGATGAGGGGTTGTTCTGACTATCCGAAACATGCAAGTTGCAAGCTATCCAACTTGAAGATAGCAGTTGATTACATCTTATTGTGGATGATGGCCCTGCTGGGAGAGTAACTCCATCAGCAAAATGTAAATCGGTCCGGAAACCACATGCAATCCTCCCAGACACTCCAGTTGACCTCACCAGTGCTTCTCAATACTTCCAGATGCTCCCAGGCCCCCCTGGAGCTAAGCAAAGCGCTCTCAGACTCTACAAGAGCATTCACAGGTGCTCCTAAAAGCACCTGCAGTTATGGAGGTGCATTCAGGATGCTCCGATAATTGACTTATAGGATAGTCAAATTTTGGAGGAGCTGAGACCTCTGCGCATGTCTGCAGGAGACTTGGGGCCGTATTCTCACAGCACTGGTTCTTAGGTTTCCATAACCACGAGGCATTTTGTCTATCATATTCATCTTTGTTACAGTCACAGGCTTTGCTACATCATGATATGGTATGTATTATGGATCTAAGTCGCTCGATAAATATACATATGGTCAGTCTGGCTGCAGATGGTACTGGAGCATTATCAGAGGATCACCAAGTGACACCGATTGAGAGAACTCAGAGATGCATGCAGAGGTCATTGTGGCATGAATATCCGTTCCTCACCATCACCACCATTCAGTGTGGGAGGGGTACGCCAGCAGGTAGTGTTAGCAACAGGTTCTGGTAACCCGCCAGCGGTCCGGGTTTGGCCCGGAAAAACGGGTCGGTTCAGTTCCAGAACCGTCCAGAAACCTGACCCGCTGAGTCTAGGCGGGCTAAACCCGGACCAGTGCGCGTCAACCTGCGGGTTTTGCCAGGTTGGGCATGACCCGTCGGTTCCAATGTCCGGTTCTGCAATTCGGGTTTTTCTATTGCTGGTCGCATTCAGATATCCTACTGTTAATTGCAAAATATTGACTTTGGAATATCATTGACTGTTTGAGTTGTATTGACTGCCTTTATACTGAAAAACAGAAGAGACACCGTTCCAGCCCAATTCTAAAACTGAGCGTCAACAGAGCGTCAACGATTTTAGGTCTGGGAAGTCAAGTAATTAAAATGTGATTTGTTCATTGCTATCCATAATTGACACACTGGCTGCCATTATTGGCAAAGGAGCAAGCCGCACGCTCCCGGCCCCATTTTGAAAATGAGCGTCAACGGAGCGTCAAGGATATTTGGCGTTTCATCATGGGCAATCAAAGTGTGATGTGGCCGTTATTGTCTGTATATGATGTTTAGACCGTTGCTGTAGGCTAAAACACTCATGAACTCTTTGTTGCGGCATTGTAAATGAAACGAGTTGGGACTGCCTGGGAGGCTGTCGCACGAATAACTCTTGGTTATCAGCCTATCATGGCAGCCAATTCCTCGTTTATAGGTGTCTGCGATCAAGAGCCATTTAGATTACCCGAGATGCAAGACTAAAAATTGTTGACGCTCCGTTGACGCTCATTTTGAAGATGGGGCAGGGAGCGTGTTTCATTCTCTTTTGCCTATAAAGGACGCCAATGCTTCGATTATGTGTATTCACTACGATGTCGCGTTTTTATTACCCGACTTACAGGACCAAACATCGCTGACGCTCCGTTGACGCTCATTTTGAAGATGGGGCAGGGAGCGTGTTGCATTCTGTTTTACCTATAGAGGATGCCAACACATTGATTATGTGTATTCACTACCAAGTCGCGTTTTGTTTACACGACATATAGGACCAAAAATCGTTGACGCTCCGTTGACGCTCATT
>Ga0307512_10004182_pt1 | contig 16004 bp, 9 predicted proteins | sample 14_EM_MG_FD_200267 | JGI IMG/M metagenome (GOLD analysis project Ga0307512, IMG submission 200267) | Populus trichocarpa ectomycorrhiza microbial communities from riparian zone in the Pacific Northwest, United States - 14_EM | ecosystem: Host-associated > Plants > Roots > Unclassified | place... | reverse complement strand
TTGGAATACGGTTGCAAACGTGGATGCGAGTGATATTAGATGTAGATGTATAGGTAAGATTATCGCTAGAGATCTAAGGCTCGTGGCGAGCCGACTATATAGAATGGCCGTTACCCGGCCCGGGTCACGTGCCGCCGTTACAGGTCCGATCTAGAAATCCTCGAAGAACGAATCCGTACCAAGAAAGCGAGACTGGAAGGAGAAGTCTCAGGAGTTGGAGGACAAATGATAGCCCAGCAGGCAATGATTGAAGAAGTATGAAAAGGGATAAGTGTCTTACAGGGTCAAGACAATATTATCATTTCGGAAGGCGGAGAAATCTTTCCGGGGATCCATGCACAAATAGCCGACATGATTAAAAAACTTACGGCCAATGGTTCAACATTAATAAACCATGAAAAAGCGATTGTTAAAATTCAGGACGATATCAAGATCTTCGTGGAAGGACAACAATCACTAGAAAATAAGGTCGAAGCCATGGATAAATTCATGAAAACGTTACCTACAAAGAAAGACCTTCAAGACCATATGAAGTCAATGGACGAAACGCTACTCAAGATCCAAGAAGTCAGCACAGGATTGACTACTCATATGGAAGCTTATAAAGTTTCTAAAAGTACGCCACATATACCTAGGTCCTTAGAACTACCAGCCGGGTATAGGGCTAGCGGATATGTTGCGGGAGAGTCAAGCAACATATATCCAACCAGGAGACAAAGAGTTCCAAGGTCGTCTGTTTCTTATTCAACCACTCAGGATACACGAGAAGAGGCTCAATATAGATATGGGTTTTTGAGAGGGGGCAATTGTGATGATGATGGTGATGGAGAATCGGATGAAGTACCGGAGGGTGAACCACTGCCAGGACCACCGTCAGGACCACCTGCTCCACCGCCAGGACCACCTGCTCCACCACCAGAACCACCTGCTCCACCGCCAGGACCAGCTGCACCACCACCAGATCGCAGAAGAAAGCGAAGAAAGCGTGAAGTAAGGCCCATTAGACTCAAGAATCCCAAGAGTTTCGAGGGAAAACCAGGTGATGATTTTGAGGCTTGGTGGGTTATTGTGCAGACCTATATCCAAGATCAACCAGAGAAGTTCGAAGATACTGGTAGAACAATCAATTGGATAGGAGGATTACTTACGCATTATGCTCAATCTTGGCATATCCAATGGGAAAAGCAGGCGTTGGCTGGAAAATTTCCCAGATCTTGGACGACGTATCAGAACGACATTACGTTACGGTTCGGAGACAAAGAAGCCAGAGCTGAAGCATATGCGAAGATGGAAAAAGTTTCGTATAAGGGTGACATGAGGGATATGTTCACTAAGATACAAAGTTATAACGATAAGGCTCAGTTGACAGGAGCGACTCTGAAACAATTGATATTAGACAGACTTCCGCTGAAAGTCCTAGAGCAAATGCATACTGTCGACATGACCGGGAAATCAGATCAGGAAATGATTGAGATTATTTCAAAGGCCGGAAGAACCGCTGGGAAATGGGAGGAAGCCAAGAGAAATTTATCGGTCAAAACACCGGGAGGAAAGGGAGACCGGAAGCCACGCAGCCGGGATAAACTAGAAAGGAAGCAACGGAAATGGGAGAAACCTAAGGATAAATTTCGAGTTACCAAAGAAAGGAAGTTCGTTAACCGGAATGATAATTCAGAAGTCAAAACGTTTGCTTCTCAAACCGAGGGAATCTCTCAGGACAAACTCAATAGGAGGAAAAAACAGAGGGAATGTATGAGATGTGCCTGGCCCACAGATAGGAAAGGACAACATAAGACTATGGACTGCTATCGACCAATTAAAACTGATGCAGGAACAGCATCCTTTCCAAAAGCCAAGGAATATCAGAAGATAAAGATTGGAGCGTACCAGCCGGAATCAGATCAAGAGGATCTGTATACGGAAAAATCTAGAAGCGAGAAGCTCAGGGATTCCGCTATAGATGGAGAAAGTAGTTCCGAGGAGGGAACAAGTTCGGAGGAACAAAGCTCGGAGGTACCGGAAAATTGGTGAGGTTCAGGTTAGGAAATTGATAAGGGATGATCAGCAGTTTTATTATGAAAAAAGTTTTTTTCCTCTGAGGATGGCCGGAAGGCTGAAACTGCTGGTCAGTAAGGAAATACGATACAACATATTTAACTAATACTACCCTATTTCACCTATTACCTTACATCATTGACCCGTTGTGGCCACGCTATTGTCGAAAGGATAGCAATGTCGAAACGTAAAGCAACCACCAATTTCGAATTACCAACTACGAAAAAACATAATACATCTACCGATTACGTTTTTTATACTTCAGCATCGAAAAAGAAACTTAAATTATTGTCTCCAACCAAAGTCGGAAAGAGACCTATCTATAAGTTCTTTTTTGAAGTATAAGGGAAATATTTTCCTTTAAGATGCATGCTAGATCTGGGCAGTACATCCTTTGCAATGTCTCCAGAATCAGCAAAAGCTTTCCGAGTACCAGTGGTAAAAAGGAAATTACCTACTAGTGCTTCGGACATCGGAGGTCAAAAGATTCAAAATGAAAGAATATTCACAGTTCCTGTAGCTTTAACTTTCAGAAATCATACAACTCTTGACGTTAAAGACCATGCGTTCGAAGTCATGAAAACATCTAAAGACTATGACGCCTTGATACCTGCTTGGTATTTGAATCAGCAAAAAGCCGAGGGCATTACTACCGGTCATTTATATTTTCCTCATTGCGGAACGGAGTGTTTTGGCCATAATCATATCAGACCCAATTATGAAATAACTTATGATAAAAGGGTGGCGTTAAGACCTGATGCTATTAATATAGGAGCTGTTGTGTGCAACTCTCCTTCTTTGATTGAGAAGCTACCTAAACACTACAAGAAGTGGTTGCTGTTGTTCGATCCGAAAGAAGCAGAGAAACTATCGACTAATAAGGAATCAGATCATCGCATCGAATCAATCTCTTCAGAAGATAAACTTAGAATGGGCCCTATTTACCAATTATCACTAGAAGAGGTAAAACTTTTCGTGGAATACTTGGATAAAATGATAAAAGAGGGGAAAATAAGACCATCCTTGAGTTCAGTCTGAAGTCCAATTCTGTTTGTTCTGAAACCAAACGGAAAGGGATTAAGGTTATGCGTTGGTTATCGACATCTAAATCATCATTCGGTTAAAGACAAAACACATTGTCGAATAATGTCCGGATTACAAAGAAGGTTATTCGGAGCAGATTTCATTACTCAGATCGATCTGAAAGCTGGTTTCCATTTGATAAGAATGGCTCTGGGACATGAAAAATATACAGCGTTTAGGACAAAGTTCGGTCTATATGAGTATATGGTTATGCCTTTTGGATTAACCAATGCTACCGCTACCTTCCAACGAGAAATCAATAGAATATTTTGACCACTTTTGGGAATCGAGTTAGTTATCAATAAGAAGATTGATGTCAACGAAGATGGAGGACTAGTAGTAGTCGCTTACATCGACGATATTCTTATTGCAACAAAAGGATCTATTGAGAAACACAGAAAACAAGTCGGCAAGGTGTTCGACCTCTTGTCAGAAAATAACATGTGCGTCGAGATCGATAAATGTCATTTTGATCAGGCGGAGGCTGCCTTTTTGGGATTTATTGTCAACGGAAAGTCGATAAGAATGGATCCCGCTAAGGCACAGGCTATAGTCGATTGGCCAAGACCAAAAAATCCGAAAGAAGTACAACAATTGCTTGGCTTATGGAACTTCTATCGAAGGTTTATACCTTCTTACACCAGTATAGTTGCACCAATTAGAGACCTGTTAAGAGGTAATGGTAAGGAATTTGAGTTTGGAGAAGCACAGGAAGCTGCTTTTCTCAAAATTACGATAATGTTTACCTCAGGAAAAACGCCTGTAATACGTCATTTTGATCAAGATAGGCTGGCTATGATAGAAACCGACGCGTCAGATTTTGCTCCAGGAGCAATTCTCTCAACGAAATTCGAAGACGGAAAAATTCACCCTTGCGATTTTATATCCAGAAAAATTTCACCAGCAGAATTCAATTATGATGTTTATGATAAAGAAACGCTAGCGATAGTATATTCTTTGGAAAAATGGAGATGCTTTCTGCAGGGTTCAGGGCATAAAGTTACTATATTCTCGGACCATCAGAATCTATCATATTTTACGCGGAAAGTTCTTCTCCATAGGAGACAAGCAAGATGGGCAGAATTTTTAAAGTCCTGCGATTTTGTTATAATCTATCGAAAAGGATCAGCAAACCGGAAGGCCGATATACTTTCATGGTGTCCGGCGTACACCTCTAGAGAGGGCGGTACAACAGCAATAATGGAAAAACCGCTGTTAGGTCCAGAACAATGGTTAGAAATAGGAGCTATGGAAATAGAAGACGACAATTACGACACCATTGAGATAGGAGCAATCGAAGTCGATCAGCTGTTACTGGAACAAAAGGAAACGATTATGCAAGACGCAAAACTGGACGACCAGTATAAAGAAATAAGCAATGCCAGGGGGAACAGCAACAAGGTGGAGAGTAATTATTCTATCGAGGATAATTTACTATGTTGGAAAAACAGGTCATTTGCGCCGAAGCAAACTAGGGAAAGAATTATGAAGTCAGAACACAATTCTAAAGTAGCAGGACATTTCGGAGGAGACAGAACAATGGAACTAGTTAGCCGAAATTTCTACGGGCCGAATATGGAAGACGAAATAAGGAAATTCTGCAACGAATGGGATAATTGCCAAAGGACGAAAGCACCTAGACATGCAAAGCATGGGCTGTTACACCCTTTGGAATTACCTAGTAAACCATGGACACACATATCGACAGATTTTATTACGGACCTACCGAAGTCAGGAGGAAAGAGTAATATTCTAGTGGTTGTGGATAGGTTTACGAAAATGGCACATTTTATACCTATCGATAAACGAGATTCACCAACAGTCGCAAAAGCATACCTGGAGCAAGTATGGAAGTGCCATGGGTTCCCAGAATATGTAGTTTCGGATCGAGACGGAACCTTTACCGGACAATACTTTACGGACTTATACAACTTCCTGGGAATTATGAGATTTATGCGCACAGCTTTCCACCCTCAGACGGACGGACAAACGGAAAGAATAAATCAAGTAATAGAAGCCTACTTACGATCCTATTGCAATTACGAGCAAGACGACTGGGTCGGGATGCTAGCGATGGCAGAGTACGCTTAAAATAACTCGAAACATTCCTCCACGAAGATTTCCCTGTTCTAAGCGAATTCCGGATACGAACCGAGAACGACTTGGCCAACCAAGATTGATTTCAGGAGCCCTGCTCCAGTGATGTTCGGTCATTATATGACAGGAGTTCATACGAGGTCATCCGAGAATCTGGAGAAAGTTAGAGAACAAATGGGGCAATATTACAATAAGAAAAGAAGGACGATTGAAGATTTTAAAAAGGGAGAATTGGTGATGCTTAACGGGAGGAATATAAGATCCAAAGGAAGATGCAAAAGACTCGAGGACAAGATGTATGGACCCTTCAAAGTTGTTTCGGTCGGACACAATGATCGGTATTGCAAATTGGATCTACCTTGGTCATGGAAAATTCACCCTGCCTTCAACGTATCTTTGCTCGAACAGTACCGAGGAACGAACCCGGAAACACCAGCAGTTGAAATCGAGGCGGATGACGCAGGATGGACTATAGAAGCGATAATCGCAAGCGGACCATCGAACGAGGATCCGAATAAGCATGTCTTTTTGGTTAAATGGGAAGGTTTTACGCATGAAGAAAATACATGGGAATCATTTGAAAATGTTAACAATAATGCCCAAGAGTTGCTGGAAAAATATTATGAGGAGAATCCAGATACAGAAAAAGATAAACGATTTGGAGAAACAGCAAGCAAGAGCAAGGACAACAAATTAAAGAAGAGTAAGAGAAAAAGCGTTGAGTATTTTATCTTTGTATTATTATGATTTCGTTATCTGAGTGGTATCTTTGGTTTTGTTCACTTCTTACAGACGGAGCTACCGTTGGGTCACCGGTCCTAGAGAGGGAGGTAAGTTAGGGGTTCAGCCTAGCAGCTGTAATGATACATCGTGGATTGGTTAGCAGATACTTAATTGCATAACACCTATCTGTGAGAGCAACACGTTGTTTGTCAGTCAGGTGATCCTTTGCGGGATTACACCTGAGCCGCGTGTCGATCAATTAGTGATGAGTCATCTCGCACTAGCAGATTCAAATATGATGACGCAACTATGTCGCCATTACTGGGAAGTGAAAAACCTGCAGCAGTGCCCATAGTTATTGGCCACATTTACTATAACTTATCTAGCGGGACAACACACAGTTGAGTTGCAAGCTTGCAGAATTACGTGTGCAGCAGATGATAATCAAAATGCTCGTTCGAAGGGATTTACGGGCCATGTCACTCAGTGACAGGGATCAATCCTGTAATGCTCCTCGGTCTACGGAAGCGCCGAGACCTAAGCATGCCGTATCTGAGGGATTACTGACATTGGCTGAAGATAAGAGGCCAGAAGCAACCCTGCTCATTGAGTTGAGTTAATATGCATTGAACATCATACTGACGTGTCATAATCTATATTGGCAGAGTATTGGTTGGTCGCCGATTAAATCTCTGAACGCATTGCCAAATAGTCAGATTAAAAGGCGAGGCATTTAATAACCTGGAGGTAATATAAATGGCGATAAGCACTGATCAGACCATGTGTCGTCAGATGTTCCAACTACTGAACGAATGGGAAGCAAGATGTCCAAGTTGAAGTTATGAGTTGGCATATTAGTGCGCATGATATCATTACATGAGAATGACCCATAGTGGGGGCGTAACGCCTTGGAACACCTCATGCATGAACACAATAACCTTGAGGGAATTCGTGGCACTATCAATGAGTCATTTGAGATGATATCAACGATAAGTTATCAAGCAAACTATGTGTCATGGCGATGACCCGAAGGCAAACTTGACCTGAGGGCTTGACTATATACAGACTCACATTGTTCCCCGACAATGAAAAGATTCAAGGTCTAGCAGCAATCCACAGTCAGACATTACAAGCGAAGAACACCTTAAAATATTATTAAGAATTCTATCTACAAAACTTCACAATTACTTCCTTAAATCACTTATGAGAATAATCTCTTTATGTGTTTGTTCAAACTGACACAATCTCAATACGCACGCAAAGCGGTGGTCGAAACTATCGGAGATCAAATATGATTCTTCAATGATCAGAGTTTAACCCTCATCTCCCAACTACTTTCGTATTATGCGATTACTATCGGTCTTGGGTACGACGTTCACAGGTACATCACTACTGGGTTGTTACCTTATGATGAATCTTCCGAAGAGCGACCCTGGACCGACGAGGAGGAGTGGTGAGCTCTTTCTAGAAGAACTTGATAAGAGGTTGAGTCTTGGGAAAGATGAGGAAAGGTATTTAATTAGGCGGCTGTATTTAGTCTAATAAATTTTGTATTAATTACGAGGCTTAAATACCCCCATAACACTAGAGGATGATAAGGAGCATGGAAAAGGGAGCGAAGGGGGTATTAGTCAACCCCCAGTAGTGACTAGGTCAGGGAGAGTGGTTAAGATGGGTCATTTGGGTCAATAAATACCACCTGGGGGTGGTCAGTGTCCCAGTCAAGGGTGGTAACCCTGAAAAATACATTACCAGCTTAAGTGGATATCATAACACTTCTGAGTAGACTGCAAAAGAAAACATATTTGTTGAAAATGATGCTGATGCACCTGGAATTTGTAGATACTGTATAGAGTGAAACAGTTTTAGAGTAAGAAGTTAGTATCTATTTCCATTTCTGAATCTACAGATCTAGAGATCTATATACATTTATTTCATTTGATGAATACACAGCAATCTCCATTTGCTGCAGATGCTCTTTGAATGCATTCAGGGGTGCACTTGGAGAAGGGGAGCAAGTGAATGTAGAGATGCACTTGAAGGCTATAATTAGGTGAATGGGGAGATTGATTTGGAAGATATAATCAAGTGAACTTAGAGATAAAGCGTGGAGGCTCGGTTTAGGTCGACTTAGAGATGAATTAAGAGCCTATATTTGACCGAGTTTGACGTTGCATTTGCTGGGTATGATCTTGTGAATCATAATCAACTTTGAAAACCATTGAAAGGTCTGGTATATAAGCGTACAGCTGTCTAATTATATACATTGAAATTTGTTGGATACAGCTGCTGAAGGGATTTTGAGAGTGAGTATATGTAAACACACAAGATATAACTATTGCTAGAGATCTAAGCATTGTAGCTGGGTGATGTTAAGGGATTTCCTTTAATAGCAATAATGGTACTTGCAATAGTTATATGAATACATGTCATGGAGTTACTCCAGGTCTAGTCACATGAGATGCATAACACATATTCATTACATTGCATGTAAGCCAGTTTAGTGATCTTTGGTGGGATTACACTTGAGTCACATGTCGATTGAAAAGCAAGATTCATTGCTTAGCAGATTCATTTATGATGATGCAGCTATGTCGCCATAACCGGAAGCCATTTGTCTCAGCGGTGCGCTTATGTTTGAAATCACATTTACTATTCCTGATACTACCGGAATTTGCTTGATTGAACTATGGGTTACCCTGACACACAAGCACCGCAGTCAATAGTCAATATGTGAGTATGCGGGACTCCTGGCATATTGCCTCAGGCAATATGTCATGCCAGGGTACTTCCTGGCCAGAGAGAATAGTCTTGGCCTGAGGATGACGTAACTGAGGGAATTATGATGTTGGCTGATAACAACAGGCCTGAACCAACCCTGCTCTTTGGTTTGAGTTAGTATGCATTGCAATGTCTGATTTGTGATGTAATACGAGCTGATGCGTCATTTTCTACATTGCCATTAGTATTGGTTGGTTGCCGACTAAATCTGCGACCCAAGCCAAATAGCGATGAAGGTGAGGCATTAATTTGTGATAAGCCCTATCGACTAGGAGTAGCTGAGGTTCCAACTACGGCAGCAAACGGATTGTGAGATGACTAAGTTCAATTTCGGTCTGATACATTGTGTGACATGATATTGTGAAATGGATGTCTTATAGGTTCTCGCTTAGCAGTGATAATGACAAAAGTTAGATCGATGCAGGCAAATGTGACCATGGCTTGAGACTCATGTCCAAAACACCTACCAGCTCATACGACAAGATGTTTGTCAGTCAAGCGGTTCTTAGCGTAAGCTCATTTCAGCTGCATGCTGATCAAGTAGTGACGAGTAAGCTCACACTAGCAGATTCAAATATGAAAATGCAATTATGTTGCCATAACTGGGTAGTGAAAAACCTTCAGCAGTGTGCACAATTATTGGCCACACCAACTATACCGTATCTAGCTGGACAACACATCATCAGCAAAATGTAAATCGGTCCGGAAGCCAAAAACAATCCTCCCAGACACCCCAGGCGACCTCACCAGTGCTTCTGAGTACTTCTAGATGCTCCCAGACCCCCCTGGAGCTGAGCAAAGTGCTCTCAGACTCTCCAAGAGCAGTCTCAGGTGCTCCTGAAAGCACCTGCAGTTATGGAGGTGCATTCAGGATGCTACAAGATTTGACTTCTAGAATGATCAAATTTTGGAGCTCCTGAGACCTCTGCGCAGATCTGCGGGAGACTTCGAGAGCAGGTGAGACCGCTGCGCAGCTCTCCGGGAGCCTTCGAGAGCAGCCGAGACCGCTGTGCACCTCTGCGGGAGACTTGGTGCCATATTGTCACAGCAGTAGTTCTAACATAACCACAAGGCATTTCGTCTTATCATATTCGTCTTTGTTACAGTCACAAGATTCGCTATATCATAATATGGCATGCATTATTTAAGTCTCTCTATATATAGATACATACGGTCAATCTGGCCGCAGATGGTAGTCGAGCATAATCGGAAAATCACCTGGACACGCCTACTGAGAGAACTTAGAGATGCACCACTTGGATCTAGAAGACAGAGAGCCCACCATCAACACTCCGCCGCACCTCTCGCGACATCCGAACGAAATTCATGAGAGAGAGTGGTTCTGGTTTGAGCAGCGTAGGAATCGGGTGTGAAGATATGATACTACCCGGCGTTGAGGATCCACGAAATCTCGGACAGAGCGAGAGAGACCAAAAGTTGAGAAAGATAGAGTGTATATTTTCATTGTATCATAAGATGAGATGGAAATGAGATGATGGCTATCTATTCTGGGGTCTGCCGAATATATACTCTCTGTCACTCTGTCCACCTCCGTGTTACAGGGGTAACAACACCTAACCAAGATACTTCTGCTTTATGTACCTAGTATATGTAATGGTGCATGGATACTTGACTGGCTTCAAATCGTAATCGTCGATTGTCGATATATGTGACCAGTCCCTCCGTAATGCCAATAATGGAAGGTATCCACCAAATACTCTGCGTGAGGAAGATATACTGGGTCTCTCTTGCATGAAAGGTGATCTTCTCCATGGCGTATATGATGACGTCGTTGTCGCTTTCGAAGGTAACAGTCCTTCGTATGATGATGCTTAATCAAGGTGCGGGGCTGCTGCTACACAAAGCTAATAGATTCTAGGTATAGATATAATAGATATAGGAATCATAAATACGCAATAATAAATAAGGATATTTCTCCGCTGGTAGGTATTGATGTTCTTTGGCCGCGGGAGCTTGTTCTTTTCATTGCCGGAACAATGTGAACTCTTTATAGTTTCCTGGAAAGATAGTACGGGCTTAGCATTGCTCCCGATGATCCCCTCTCGTTCAGTATGGGCTTAGCATCGCTCCCGATGATCCCCTGTTCCAAACTATGATTTAATCCCTCAATGATAGCCACGTCTCTGTGCGTCTTACATTTACTGAATGCACTTGGACTAACGGTGGCCATGCATCCCATAGGTTATCGTGTTCATGCATGATATCATATCGGTTGATAAATTAGACATTAAGTTTCAACTTAGACATCTCGCAATCGTCTTATCTTTATTTCGGTAGTTGGAACGTCCACTGTATTCAACGACATGTCTTTTTGCGTTATTAACTTATATTCCAGTTTAATGACTCATAGGCTTATGGGGTCATATCACCTGCTATGCCAACGTAGAACTAATGCGTGTAATCTCAATAGATTAATTATTGCTGAACCAACTCAAACAAATCAATGAATGATGTCCGCTTTTGGCTTAACCGGCAACGCCATATTCCCTCAGTCGTATATGCTCAGGTTGTTCTTTAAACCGGGACGTGCCCCGATCAACGGAAAGCCCTCTTACTTGCATGACTGCCTCCCGCATAGTATGTAAGAATGAATCTGGTTGAGAAATAACATGCTCGGCAGGACTACGTCCCTTTGATCTGGCAAGTTATTGCATCATCAAATCAGCGGCCGTAGCGCTTTGCTTTCAATGAATCTGCTTGAGCAGATGGCTCAACTCACTTGAGACGTAACCGGTATTTACTCCCGCTAAAGAGCATACCACGTGACCCTTACATGACCAACCATGTATCACTTGTTACTATTAAGGGAGAACCCCTAACATCACCCCCTTCTCTAAGATCGGTGTCCTCAACGATGCTCCGTCGTAACAAGTGAACTTTTTAATTTCCCTCAGTTGGAACCTTTCCTGCATATCACAAGTATGCAACTCTTTCTATCCTCTCTAATCTTTTATAACTTTGGTATAACGTTTAATCCTCCCTCGACACAAAATACAATTCAACAAAAAAATTCTTTCTGAGCAGAACGACTATTCTATAACTGTTCTGTAATTATTTCCATCACTTAGACTTTGAGACCCGTAACATTACCCCCTTCTCTAGGTAAGTAACCCAACGTCCTCTGCCGTCTGTGCGGACAGTCTCGCAACATGCGTTTTACTCCTCGAAAGGTACATACACATTGGTGCTATTAACTCATGTACTCTTTTGATGTAATCGCAGGTTCATATAAGTTTCTCAGCAAGTTATTCTTATTATAATTGAGTACAGTGAAGGCTGGAAGTCCGATACTTGTACAAATACCACACTAGTGTGATCGAATGACCTGTAGCGCGAATTCATTTATTCCAGTGGTACATATAGACTCATGATCATGTACTTCTTTGATACCATCGCAGGTTCATATAATCAATCACCCATTTACTCCAAAAGTTTATTTGAATGCCATACTCGTGCATGGATTTTGTCTTAACTTTAACGTCTTCGGAGTGTAGATCATTTACTCCCATGTTTCATTTTAAGCGCAATGTAAGAACATGAAAGATCTAGGACTGTCGGCTTATCTTTACTCCGATTGATACATATATTCTGCACTTCTAAATGCTTTCGGAAATATCTCAAAACATTCAAGAAATGTTCCATTCAATCAACGATCTTCGCCATGACAGTATCACCCGCAAGAGGGTCAGATGGGACAGCATAGAACACGCCCGAAATGTGAAGTTATGTCTCCTAAAGTTTCGACCCGTAATGTAATTACATTATATAAGATAATGGTATCTTAAGTCCTCGTATAAGAGAGTACCTGGACATTACATTGTATATGTCCGTCCCTAAATTTGAGATTGACCTAGTCGTAACTGTAATTACATTTCATAATTAGGTAGGTATTACTTAACTTCATTATATTTACAATAGAATTTATAATCGAAGAGATCCTAATTATAACTGTAATTATGATTTTCGAGGTTGCGTAATGAATTCTTTACCATTATAACATCATGGTAAGTCTGAGAATACCTGAAGATGTCATACGCATCCTGGTGTCTCACATCCTGGTTTCTCCTTGTCGATGGTAATTCGAATGTCGATGAGAATACCTGAAGATGTCATACACATCCTTGTTTCTCCTTGTCGAAGGTTATTCGAATGTTGAAATGTCGATGAGAACACCTTAAGATGTCATACACATCCTCGTTTCTCCATGTCTAAGGTGATTTGAATGTCGATGAGAATACCTGAAGATGTCATACACATCCTCGTTTCTCCTTGTCGAAGGTTATTCGAATGTAGATGAGAATACCTGAAGATGTCATACACATCCTCGTGTCTCACATCCTCGTTTCTCCTTGTCGATGGTGATTCGAATGTTGATGAGAATACCTGAAGATGTCAAACTCATCCTCGTTTCTCTTTGTCGAAGGTTATTTGAATGACGAAATCTCGATGAGAATACCTGAAGATGTCATACACATCCTCGTTTCTCCTTGTCTAAGGTGATTCGAATGTCGATGAGAATACCTGAAGATGTCATACACATCCTCGTTTCTCCATGTCGAAGGTTATTCAAATGTCGATGAGAATACCCGAAGTTTACTTTGTATAACTTCGTCTCTCTTTGTCGAAGGTAATTCGAATATCGATGAGAATACCTGAAGTATACTTTGTATAACTTCGTTTCTCTGTGTCGAAGGTAATTCGAATATCGATGACAATACCTGAAGTATACTTTGTATAACTTCGTTTCTCCTTGTGGAAGGTAATTCGAATATCGATGAGAATACCTGAAGTATACTTTGTGTAATGGCGGCACGTGACCAGGGCCGGGTAACGGCCATTCTATATAGTCGGCTCGCCACGAGCCTTAGATCTCTAGCGATAATCTTACCTATACATCTACACCTAATATCACTCGCATCCACGTTTGCAACCGTATTCGAATAAATACCATACGTATACGTACGAGGCCGAACGCAGGCATACCTGCCCTTACACTATTATCGCTCTTTCAGTAAACGGATACGTTTCGCTCACGGGATTACAAGTTGACGAGTTTTACCCCTTTTCCGACGCGACATAATGGAGTCTACAATTCAGAATACTGCCCCCCAAACGAGATATCGAAGCATCATTACTGCGAAGCACGAAGCATTGACCGTTCCATCATTCAATTGAGCCCCTGATGGAAGCGGAGTAGAGATCAAGACCAATTGGCGCACAAGGCGCGTCACTGGCAATGAAGACGATTATTATCCTATAGATCGCCACCCAGCCAATGACAAAAATCGTATACGATCGATCCAGACTAGTTCAAGACGACATCAATTACTTCCAGTGGCTGCAATCGACCACCGTACTCCGGAGAAGTCGCGACTGCACCTCTGAATGCGTCAATTCACGGCGGAAACTTAGAGAGCTCAGAGGCCAAATGGCGCACAAGGCGCGTTGCCGACATTGAAGACGATGATCACGAGTACCAGACCATTCCTACAAGTCAATTGAGCGCGATCACCAGCCCAAGCACCTACAATGGACGGAGTCCTCTTACCCCAGAATGTTGCAATATCGAAAACCAAAGGCGAAGTCAGAGATGTTTTACGAGTCAGAACAGTTACGACTACAATCCTTCTATTTGAGCGAAGTGCAATTATCCCAGTTTGCGTGTACACCTACAGCTCTAGCAACCTCGAAGATGCCACTTGCAGAAGCATTCTACAGCCACCCTACGAATGAAGCACTGTTACTGCCACGAACATCTGCCAAGCGAAGTGCACTTACGGAGAAGACACCCTACGATTGAATGACATTGAGGATGAGAAGCTTTCCCTTGATTGAAGCGAACTTATAGCGGCGATACATTGCGCAGCGTGAAGTGCATTTACGGTGAAAGACCGACACAATTCCGCACACCGTCTACGACGACTACGACGACTACAATGACAATGATGACCTCTCAGAGCACAAGTATTATGGACAATCGAGGCAGCAATCGACAAATCAAGCGCCAACAATCCTTCGTCACTCATGGCGACTCTGGACGAAAATCAAATTGCGAGATGCAACGCGTACGGGCTCTTATCGACTGCGGCGCAACCAGCATTTTATGACACCGAGGCTTCTCAAGTGACTAGGGATATTACATCAGGCGGCACTCATCACCACCCTCGCCATGACCGGAGGTGTGATGCAACATGCAAAGGACAGCCGGAAGACGCGGATCACAGTCTAGTGCGTGGACTATCTCGCACCAGTAGACAGATCAGACGTGCTAGTCGTGCCAATGCGGGCGTACGATTTAGTACTTGGGTTACCATGGTTTCCCAAACAAAATCCTGACATCGACTGGGCTCAATTAACTCCCTGCGATCACCGAGTGCGAGTGGAGCGGAGGAATGACACCGATGACTACGGCAGTGGCATCAAAGGTCTCACAAGCTGATGATGATAACCATAATGTCACAGACCAGCTTCTGGGGCGCGGTCCGGGTATACAGACACTCGGAGCAACCGCATTCGACGAGCTTCTAGGTACCATTGAAGTCGTCGTAGCATTTGCCCGACAGACTGGGGAATGCATAGGGCTGCTGGGAGTGGCTTTGGAAGACATCACCTTGGATTCACCAGGTGATACAGACCCAAGCACTGGACGCGACGAGCAGAGAGCAGCGGCGGTAGTTGCGGCAGAAGAGCCCCTCCGAGGAGACGCTTGAATGACTGCTGCCGGCTCGCCGAGACCCGAAGGGAGTGACTGGACGGCGGGGCTTGGCTCCTGTGTGGGCGAACCGTTAATAAAAAGGCCCCCTGGATATTCCCTTCCACCACTTCCATCTTCTGTCTTGATTCCTTTGGCTAACATAGATGGAGCAGTTCGGAGATATTCCCGACAGACGAATGACAATTGACAGCCAAGAGCGCACGTCGAAGACTTATGAAGCAATTGGATGCCCGGGCATGAGATAATGTCCCAGATACGAGAGACGACGGTCCTGCAGAAGGCTACTTATCGAGGAAAAGAGCTATCATTGAGACAATGAGAATTGGACTTGCGCCGATATGCCCATCCCGGAGATGCTCGGAGATAGATGACAATCAATCTTTGACTATGGCGACATACACAAAGGTGCCGACGGCCTTGCCGTACCGAGTACAATCCCGACTACTATTCAAGAGACCAAATCAAGTGCCGTACGGCAGAGATTACAATGCCGATTACAATGCCGATTACAATGCCGATCACAATGCTG